>NPID01000708.1_pt1 | contig 141710 bp, 134 predicted proteins | sample 8637491 | NCBI WGS metagenome assembly NPID01 (sample SAMN07420843, study PRJNA396082) | bioreactor metagenome | isolation source: sample BA6 brine-fed electro-methanogenic bioreactor BA | place: Japan: Kochi | collected 2016-06-14
GGTTTGTGATTTACAATAAATCAACATACTAAACTTTTAATTAAGGATTATTCATGGAAATTAAAGGCGAAGATTTTATAAAAAAAGTTCAATTAAAACAAGAAAAAGATGAAATTGAACAAAGATTGAATGAGATAAATACTCAAGAAGCAGAGTACGAACCAAGACCTCAAACAAATGTACCTCCAAGATTTGAACAGGAGATGAATATTGAAGAGGATTTGGAGTATTCTGATTTAAAACTTGGTAGTAGTTCTGAAAAAAATGATACAAATAAGAAAAAATATCTTATATTAGGATTAGTTCTTGTTATACTTTTTTTATTGACTATTATAATTATTCGCCTTTTAACAAATGACTCTGTGGAGAATGATTCTTTTTCAAAAACTTCATCTGAAAATAAGATATTAGAAAATGAAAATATTGAAGAACAATATCAAAAAATAATCAATGAAAAATTAAAAAACATCAAAGAAGAAAAAGAAAAATCTTCAGTTGATGAAAAACCTGTTGATGAAAAATTAGATTTAAAGAAAATTGAAGAAAAAGAAAAAGTTGAAACTCCCAAAGAGGTAAAACCTGATATATTTGAAGTAAAAAAAGAACCAGTTGTTGAAGAGAAAAAGCCTGTTGTAAAAAAAGAACCAGTAAAACCAAAACCAGTTGTAAAAAAAGAACCAACACCAACAACAAAAAAAGTAAATACAACTACAACTTCAAAACCTAAAGGAACTTATGTACAAGTTGGAGCATTTTCAAAAATGCCTACAGCTGAGTATTTAGATTCTATTACTAAAAAAGGTTTTACATATAAAATCTATAAGGTTTCAATCAATAACAAAATATTCCATAAAGTCTTAATTGGACCATATAATTCAAGAGGACAAGCAAGTTTAGTTATTGATGATATAAAGAAAAAACTTAATGTAAATGGTGCATTTATTTTAACATTTTAATAAGGTATTTTATTGATGGAATTTTATTCTAAAGAACTTTTATTAGATCAATTTACTCCTGTATCGATCTATGAAAAAATTAAAAAATTATATAAAGATAAGTTGACTTTTCTTTTTGAAAGTACTGTAAACTCTAATGATGGAAACTATTCATATATAGTAATTGATGTACGAGAAAGAGTTTGGTACGAAAATGGAGTATGCTATCATAAAAATGAACAAGAAGAAGTTTTTGAAGTAGAATCAAATCCATTAAAATTTTTGCAAAAATATTATAAAGCTATAAATAAAGAATTTTATAAGCAAAAATCACAAGAGTTAGGTATAGGTCTAATTGATGGTTTTATTGGAAATGTTGGTTATGATATTGGAAAAGAGTTTGAGCCTAAATTAAAAAAATCTATGGATAATTTAGAAGACCAATTAAATATCCCTGATTTAGACTTGATTAGACCAAAGATTGTTTTAGGTTTTTCCCATAAAACTTCAAAACTAGTTATGGTTACATCTTTAGAAGATAAAAAAGCTGATTTAGAGTTGATTGAAAAAGAGCTTTATACACCATATCAATTTACACCACTTAAAAAAGCTGAAATTATAGATGAAGGGAAATTCAACTATACAAAAGAGAAATTTTTTGAAATGGTAGAAAAGTCTAAAGAGATGATAAGAAGTGGAGATGTTTTTCAGATTCTTATGTCAAATAGATTTATTCAAAATGCAAAAGTAGATCACCTAAGCTTTTATAGAGCATTAAGAAGTAAAAATCCTAGTCCATATCTATTTTTATTAGAATATGAAGATTTCACTATTGCAGGAAGTTCACCAGAAGTTATGGTGAGGCTTGTTGATGGACATATTCTTTTAAGACCTATTGCAGGTACTAGAAAAAGAGGGAAAAATATAGATAGAGATTTGGAACTTGAAGAAGAGATGCTAAATGATGATAAAGAGAAAGCTGAACATATCATGTTAGTTGACCTTGGAAGAAACGATGTAGGAAGAGTTGCACGTGCAGGGAGTGTAAAAGTAACAGATTTAATGAGAGTAGAAAGATACTCACATGTTATGCATATGGTTTCAGATGTTGAAGCAAAAATAGATGACAAATACGATATGTTTGATCTATTTGCAGCTACTTTTACAGCAGGTACAATGACCGGAGCACCAAAGATCAGAGCTATGGAACTTATCGCACAATTTGAAGGTATAAAAAGAAACTTTTACTCTGGAAGTGTAGCTTACTTTGGTTTTGATGGAAACATGGATAGTGCTATTACAATTAGAACTACAATGCTTACAAAAGATAAAGTAATTTTCCAAGCAGGAGCCGGAGTTGTTGCAGATAGTATTCCAGAACTAGAATATTTAGAGGTTCAAAATAAACTTGCAGCTAATATCTCTACACTAAAAGATTTATCATAAAGGATTTGTTTTGTTACTAGGCGTTAATATAGACCATATTGCAGTTTTAAGAGAAGCTAGAAAAATAAACGACCCTAATCCACTTGATGCACTTGGTATTTGCAAAATATCAGGGGCAGACCAGATTACAATACACCTAAGAGAAGATAGAAGACATATCCATGATGAAGATGCAAAAGAGATATGTAGACAATCTATCCTTCCTGTTAATTTAGAGTGCTCAATAAATGAAGATATTATTGATATAGTTTGTAAATTAAAACCTACTAGAGCAACATTAGTTCCTGAAAACAGAGATGAAGTTACAACAGAGGGTGGGCTGGATGTAGATAAAAATTTTGACAGAATAAAAAAAGCTGTTGAAAAACTTCATAAACATGAGATTGAAGTATCTTTATTTATAGACCCAAATAAAAAAATGATTAAAAAAAGTTCTGAATTGGAAGTTGAATGGATAGAGTTACATACAGGAACATTTGCAAATATCTATGCTATGCTTTATGCTAATCTTTCAAATACACACCATAGTATAAAAGAGTTAGAACTTTCAAGAGATGAGCTTAAAATTTTACTTGATAAAAGTAGAAAAGAGATTAAAAAAGCTGCCCATTATGGTCAAGACTGTGGTTTAAAAGTTGCTGCAGGACATGGACTAAATTATCAAAATGTTACAAAAATATCTTCTATTAAAGCTATAGAAGAGTTAAATATTGGGCAAAGTATTATTGCTCGATCTGTATTTTCAGGACTAAGACAAGCTATTATTGATATGAAAGAACTTTTATGAGTAAAAAACCTAAAATAGCTATATCTGTAGGGGATTTAAATGGTGTTGGAATTGAAATAGCATTAAAATCCCATGAAAAAATCTCAAAACTATGCACTCCAATTTATTGTATAAACAAACAACTTCTTTCACAATCATCAAAACTTCTTGAACTTGAAATCCCAAAAGATTTTATCACTTATAATGTAAGGGGTGAATTTGAGATTAAACCAGGAAAAGTATCAAAAAAAAGTGGAAAGTTTTCTTATGATTCTTTTTTTGAAGCAATTAATTTGGCAAATAAACATGAAGTAGATGCAATTTGTACATTACCAATCAATAAAGAATCGTGGAGTAATGCAGGTATAAAATATAAAGGTCACACAGAAGTTTTAAGAGACTTTTTTGGTAAAAATGCAATTATGATGTTAGGGTGCAAAAAGATGTTCGTAGCTTTGTTTACAGAACATATCGCACTAAAAAAAGTTGCTAAAAAAATTGATGAAGAAGAGTTAATAAGATTTTTATTAGATTTCCAAAAAAGTGTAAATGTTGATAACATTGGTGTTTTAGGTCTAAATCCTCATGCAAGTGATAATGGTGTTTTAGGAGATGAAGAGGTTGAGATATTTAAAGCTATTAAAAAAACAAATAAGCTTTTAAAAAAAGATATTTTCAAAGGTCCACTAGTACCTGATACTGCTTTTTCACCTATGTCAAGAAAAAACTTTAAGTATTTTGTTGCTATGTATCATGACCAAGGTTTAGCCCCACTAAAAGCTTTATATTTTGATCAAAGTATCAATGTAAGTTTAAACTTACCAATTATTAGAACATCAGTTGACCATGGTACTGCTTTTGATATAGCTTACTTAAAGAATAGAAAACTAAACTGTAAAAGTTATATAAATGCAATAAAAGAAGCAATAACACTTTTTGAAAATAAAAAATGACATCTTTAGAATTTTGTCATGAACTTGATTTTTCAAAGATAAATTTCACAGAAAGAAAAGTTAGGATAACTCATCCTAAAACAATCATTTATGGACCACCTAAAAGTGGAAAAAGCTACCTAATTTTTGACTATCTTTCAAATTTTGATGTAAGTGAATATCTATATATAGATTTAAACGATTTTAGAAATGATAAACAAGAGATTATAGCTAATCTTGAAGAATATACTTTTAGAAATAAAATCAAACTTATAGTACTGGAAAATTATGAGTTTGATTTTAAAATCCCATATTGTGATAGTGTCATAATATCGACAAAAGAGAAAAAAAATCTTCTAGGATTTAAAAATATTTATGTAACTGCCTTAGATTTTGAAGAGTATCTGTTACATGAAAATAAAAACCATAATATCACACAAAGTTTTAATCATTTTTTTAAATATGGAAATCTACCAGAAAGTTTAAAAGTATCAGAATTACACCTTTTAAATAGACTTCAAGATATTTTGATAAATACTACCAAAGATTCTACATCTTTAGAAATTTTAAAGATATTAATACTAAATATTGATGAAAAAAAATCTTTAAACCAATTATATACTTCACTTAAAAATAAAATTAAAATATCTAAAGATAGATTTTATGAAGAGTGCCAAAAATATGAAAATGAAAAAATTATTTTTTTTATTCCTAAATACAATCAAGAGAGAAGCTCAAAAAAAATTTACACTTATAATCAAGCTTTTTTTAGTGCCATTACTCATGATAAAAAGCTAAAAAATGAACTGACTAATATAATTTTTTTAGAGCTTAATAATAAATATGAAGATATATTTTTTCTTGATTATATAGATTTTTTTATACCATCAAAGAGATTAGCATTTGTTTCTATCCCTTTTTTTAATTCATTATTTATGCAAAATCAACTAAAAAAAATGAAAAAAACTCTTATGGAATTTGATATAAAAGAGCTTACAATTATTACAATTTCAAACAGTGAAGAAGTGATTTTAGAAAATTTTAAAATTTCAGTACTTCCATATTATGAATGGGCTCTTGGTTAATTATTCTTTCGCTATTATTTAAATATAAAAAACAAAGGCTAGACCATGACAAGTTCTGCAATAATATTAATTATTTTAATATTAATTTTTGTTTATTTATATAACACATTAATTAATAAAAAAAACCAAGTTGAAAATATATTTGCTTCCGTAGATGTTCAACTAAAAAAAAGATACGATTTACTCCCAAATTTAGTTGCTAGTGTAAACAAATATATGGAACATGAAAAGACTATACTAGAAAAGATTACTCAATTAAGAACAAAAGCAATAAATCCCAATCTAAATGACGATGAAAAGATAAAACTTGACAATCAGATTAGTTCTGCTTTGGGTTCTATTATGGTTGCAGTTGAAAACTACCCGAACTTAAGAGCAAATGAAAATCTTTTAAATTTACAATTATCATTAAATGAGATAGAAGAACAAATTTCAGCTTCAAGAAGAGCTTATAATCAAGCAGTTACTGATTATAACAATGCAATAGAGATGATTCCTACTAATATCATGGCAAAAGCTATGAACTATAAAAGAAAAGAAGTATTCAGTATAGATGAAAGAAGTAGGGAAAATATTGATATTAATAAATTATTTAGTAACTAATGGAAAAAGTAGAAGTATTAAATCAATTTTATGAAAATGAACTTTTTTCTACAATAGAAAAGTTTGAAGAGAAACGAAAAAAGATAAGAACAAAAATATTATTTATCATTTTTCTTATAATCTGGAATAGTTGTACAATATATTTCTTTTTTTTGTTAAATTATGATAAAGAGTTTGATTTATTGCCCTTTTTTATTACTGGTATATTTGTACTTAGTGGTTTTGTTTATAGATATTTTAAAAAAGATTATACTAATAACTTCAAACAAGAAGTCATAAAACCCTTAGTTGATAAACTTGATGAAGAGTTAACATATAGTGCAAATTTATATGTTTCAAGATCAACATTTAACCGTTCTATGCTTTTTAAATTCCCTGATAAATATAATGGAAATGATTTAATAATAGGAAAAATTGACTCTGTAGATATAGAGTTTTCGGATGTTCATGCACAAAAAAAATACAAAGACAACAAAGGAAGAACAAAATATTCTACAATCTTCCAAGGATTGTTTATAGTAGCAAAATTTAATAAAAGATTTCATGGTTCTACAGTTGTGTTACCAGATACAGCACAAAATAGCTTTGGAGACTTAATAGGTTCCTGGCTTCAATCAAATAATCCAAATAGAGACGAATTAGTCAAATTAGACAACCCCGAATTTGAAAAAGAGTTTGTAGTTTATTCTAATGACCAAATAGAAGCAAGATATATTTTAACCCCAAGCCTTATGGAAAAAATTCTAAATTTTCAACAAAAATCTAGACAAGATATATATTTATCCTTTATTCAAGAACATATTCATATTGCAATTGATTATAAAAAAGATTTATTTGAACCAACAGTTTTCACATCTTTGTTAAATAAAGAATTATTTATTGAGTATATAAACTCTTTAACTTTGGCAGTTAGTGTTGTAAAAGAGTTAAATTTAAATCAAAATATTTGGAAGAATATTAATTAAAATTTGGCTTAACAAAAATTTTAGGATTTTTTAGATAAAATCGCACATCTATTAGAAGGAACAAGATGAACAAAAGAGTACTTGTAAAATTTTCTGGTGAAGCACTAGCAGGTGCTGATGGATATGGTATTGACACACAAATTCTTGATTACATTGCTAATGAAATTAAAGAATTAGTTAGTAACAATATTGAAGTGGGAATTGTTATTGGTGGAGGTAACATAATTAGAGGTGTTACTGCAGCAGCTGATGGTGTAATAAAAAGAACAAGTGCAGATTACATGGGAATGTTAGCAACAGTTATCAATGGTGTTGCAATGCAAGAAGCTTTAGAACACAAAGGTTTAAATGCAAGATTACAAACTGCTATTAAAATGGAACAAATAGCAGAACCATTTATTGTAAGAAAAGCAAGAAGACATTTAGAAAAAGGTAGAGTTGTAATTTTTAGTGCAGGGACTGGTAACCCTTATTTTACAACTGATACAGCAGCTACTTTAAGAGCAACAGAGATTGATGCATGTATGTTAATCAAAGCTACAAAAGTTGACGGCGTATACGATAAAGATCCAATGAAATATGATGATGCAGTAAAACTTGATGTAATCTCATATGATAAAGCTTTAGAAGATCATATCAAAGTTATGGATGATACAGCAATCGCTTTAGCAAAAGACAACAAACTTCCAATTGTTGTTGCAAACATGGGTGAAAAAGGTAACTTGCTTAAAATAATCCAAGGTGATTATTCAAAATGTTCAATAGTAAAATAAAAGGAATTATATAATGATGAGATTAGAAGAAAGAATGTCACAAGCTCTAAAAAGAGTAAACAATGACAGATACATTTTAGCTATTGCAGTGGGACAAAGAGCAGATGAATTAAGCAAAGGTGCAAAACCTTTATTAGAGCAAAATACTCAAAATATGAAATATACTGACATTGCAATTGATGAGATTGCAAGTGGATTATTAAAAATAGAGGGTCTTGTACACAAAAACTAGTTCTAAAAGTAAATCTTTTAGAACTAAAGGTTAAAAATGGATCCGTTTATTGATAAAATTAAAAGCATCAACAATCTAGAAGATGCAAAAAATCTACTTCAAAATGAAGCAAAAATCACTCCAAATCTTCAAGAGATTATAGACTTTACAATCCAAGCACATGAAGGGCAGTTTAGGAAAAGTGGAGAACCTTATGCAGTTCATCCTTTACTAGTGGCTTCTGTTGCCTCACACTTTTCTAACACAGAAGATGTTATTGCTACTGCATTACTTCATGATGTGGTTGAAGATACTGAATATAGTTTGGATTATGTAAGAGAAAGATGGGGTGATGATATTGCTCATATGGTTGATGGACTTACAAAAATTGATGAGATTAGAGAACATGAATTAGTCCCATCAAATTCCAATAAAAAACTAATCACTTCTGCTTTAACATTTAGAAAAATGTTGATAGCATCTATTGATGATGTAAGAGTTTTAGTAGTAAAACTTTGTGATAGATTACACAATATGTTGACCCTAGATGCTCTTCCTGAAAACAAACAAAAAAGAATAGCAGAAGAGACATTAGTCGTGTATGTTCCAATAGCTCACAGACTTGGTATCTCTACAGTTAAAAATACTTTAGAAGATTTAGCATTTTTTTATATCTACCCACAAGAATATGAAAAGATTGATAACTTTATAAAAGAGCATGAACATGCTATACAATTAACCTTTAATAAATTTATCTCTTCTACAAAAAAAATATTAGAAACAAATGGGTTTGATTTAAGTAAAATCAAAATCTATAGTAGAATTAAACACTACTATTCAATCTATTTAAAGATGCAAAGAAAAGGTGTAACGATTGACGAAGTTTTAGACCTTTTAGCTATTAGAATCTTAGTTGATAAAGATATTGATTGTTATAAAGTTTTAGGATTTTTACACCTTTCATATAAACCTTTGATTTCTAGATTTAAAGATTATGTTGCAACACCAAAAGAGAATGGTTATCAAACAATCCATACTACAGTTTTTTATAACTCTAAAATATATGAGGTTCAAATTAGAACTTTTGAGATGAATAAAGTTGCTGAATATGGTATTGCAGCCCACTGGAAATATAAAAGTGGTGCAAAACAACAACCAAATCTAAATTGGTTAAAATCACTAGAATACTCAAATGATAACATTGAAGAATTTTATGCTGATACTAAAGAGGACTTATACTCAGAAGAGATAGTTGTATACTCACCACATGGAGATACATTTAATCTTCCTCGTGGTTCTACTGCATTGGATTTTGCATATGCAGTACATACAGATGTAGGAAGAAATGCAGTTGAGTGTTATATAAATAAAGTAAAAAGACCTCTTTTAACAGAACTAAAAAGTTCAGATATAGTATCTATTAAAACAGTTGATTATGCAATACCTAGATGTTCATGGCTTGATATGGTAAAAACAAATAGAGCAAAAAAACAAATCAGATTTTTATGTTCACAAAGATTAAAAGAGATTGATGAACTAAGTGGAAGAAATATCGTAAATACAGTTTTTTCAGCATATGAAAAAAATATTACATCTATAATGAAAATTGATTCATTACAAAAAATTCCACAAATACTTGATTATTTTAAACACGTAAAACATCAAATTGAGAAAAAAATCATCAAAGAAAGAGGTTTTGTAGCTAGATTTAAAATATATACGAGTAAAATCAAAAGATTTAAATTTGACAACATGCTTATATATTCGAATTTTAGTATTAATTCTGTATCATTTGACCACTGTTGTCACCCCAAATTTGCAGATGAAATTGTTGCATTCAAAGAGGGAAATAAAGCTGTAATTCATCATAAAATGTGTGATAAAGCATATAAAAAAATCATGAGTAATGATGAGATGCTTTTTTGTAAATGGACAAAAGATACTTTATACCAATATAAGATGGTAGTAAGCTTACCGAATACAAAAGGTGAACTTGCAAGATTATTGATGTATATGAGTCAATATGAAGGATATATTTTAGCTGTTGAATATGGTAGAGAAAAACACTCTTATAGACAATATTGTGATATTGAATTTGAACTAAATATAGCAAATGTTGAAGAGGTTAGAAGACTAATTGAGAAAAAGGTAAAAGTTATTGAGTTTCACTCAAAAAAAGATGCCTATAATAAATAAATTTATGTAGATTAAAGAGGATAAATGGAAGAGAAAATTAAAGACGCTTTAGCAGAAATACAAAGAGGAACTGCAGAAATAATTGATATTGAAAGAATTGAAAAACTTATTAGAAACTATTATGAAAACGGTGATAACTTTTATGTAAAAGCGGGGTTTGATCCTACTGCTCCTGATTTACACTTAGGACATACTGTTCTTATTCAAAAAATGGCAACATTTCAGAAATTCGGTGGAATTGTTCAATTCTTAATAGGAGACTTTACAGCTACTATTGGAGACCCTACTGGAAAAAGTGAAACAAGAAAAGTTTTAAGTGAACAACAAGTTTTAGAAAATGCGCAAAGTTATAAAGATCAAGTTTTTAAAATCTTAGATCCTGAAAAAACAGAAGTAAAATTTAACTCAACATGGTTAAAAGAGTTAGGTACAGGTGGACTAATAGCCTTAGCTTCAAACTTAACAGTTGCAAGAATGTTAGAAAGAGATGATTTTGCAAAAAGATATGCTTCTAACACACCAATTGCAGTTAGTGAGTTTACATACCCTTTACTTCAGGGTTATGACTCAGTTGCTATGAATACAGATATTGAGCTTGGTGGAACTGACCAAAAGTTTAACTTACTTATGGGAAGAACTTTACAAAAAGCATATAATTGTAAAAAACAGCAAGCAGTTCTTATGATGCCAATATTAGAAGGTTTAGATGGGGTTCAAAAAATGTCTAAATCATTAGGAAACTATATTGGTGTAACAGATGAGCCAAATGATATGTTTGGTAAAACACTTTCGATTTCAGATGAACTTATGTGGAGATACTATGAACTTCTTTCTACTAAATCTCTAAAAGAGATTGAAGAATTAAAACAAGGTGTTGAAACTGGAACATTACATCCTAAAAAAGTAAAAGAAAACTTAGCTATGGAAATTGTAGATAGATTCCATGGAAAAGGTAAAGGTGAAGTTGCTAAAGTAGAATTCGAAAAAGTATTTGCAAAAAAAGATATACCAACTGATATGCCAGAATTTGAAATGGAAGCTGGTATTTGGTTGTGTCAGGCTTTAGTTGATGCTAATTTAGTTAATTCAACTTCACAAGCTAGACGTGATGTAAAAGCAAATGCAGTAAGTGTTAATCAAGAAAAAGTTAATGATGAAAAAATGAATCTAGAAAAAGGTGAATATATTTTACAAAAAGGTAAAAAAAGTTTCGCTAAGATAATAATAAAATAAAAGGCCAAGATTGAGAATAGGAAAATACGAAATAAAACATCCAATTATTCAAGGTGGAATGGGTGTTGGAATTAGTTGGGATAAATTAGCTGGTACTGTAAGTTTAGAAGGTGGTCTAGGAGTTATTTCTGGAGTTGGAACTGGTTATTATAAAAGTAATGAATATAGTATTAAAACAAAAAAAGATAAACCAGTTGATGTACTTAATTTTTATTCTAAAGAAGCCTTAACAACAATAATAAAGAATGCAAGAAAAATATGTGGTGATGCACCACTAGCTTGTAATATATTATATGCATGTAATGATTATGGAAGAATAGTAAAAGATGCTTGTGAAGCAGGAATAAATATGATTATCACAGGTGCAGGTATTCCAACAAATATGCCAGAATTTACAAAAGATTTTCCTGATGTTGCACTTATACCTATTGTTTCAAGTGCTAGAGCATTAAAACTAATTTGTAAAAAATGGAAAAGATACAACAAACTTCCTGATGCAGTTATAGTTGAAGGTCCTAAGTCTGGTGGTCATCAAGGTTTTACATATGAACAATGTTTCCAAGAAGAGTATCAATTAGAAAATATTGTACCTCCTGTGCTAGAAGAAGCAAAAAATTGGGGTAATCCTCCAATAATCGCAGCTGGTGGTATTTGGGATAAAAAAGATATAGACAAATTTTTAGAGATGGGTTGTGCAGGTGTTCAAATGGCAACTAGATTTATAGGTACATTTGAATGTGATGCAGATCCAGTATTTAAAAATGTATTACTTGAATCGAAATCAGATGATATAAAACTTATGAAATCTCCTGTGGGTCTTCCAGCACGTGGAGTTATGACAAATCTACAAAGATCAATAGAAGAAGGTACAGCTCCCAAAGTTGCTTGTATATCTAATTGCGTTGCACCATGTAATAGAGGTCATGAAGCAAAAATTGTAGGATATTGCATTGCTGATAGATTAGGTGCAGCATACCAAGGGGATTTAGATACAGGTTTATTTTTTACTGGATCAAATGGTTATAAAATAGATAAAATAATTTCAGTACATGAATTAATGGAAAAACTAACTAAAGGAGAGTAAAAATTTTTAAAAAATTTTTCATCCTAACCCTTTTACTTTTTTCAATAAATTATCTCTTCGCATCAGAGGATTTACAACAAAGATATACCTCTGCTAGAATGGATTACCTAAAAGCTGTATTAAATAGTAATACAGACGAAGAGATAAAAAACCTTGAAATACTTATCTCTGTTGGTAAAAAACTAAATAAAAACGTATCAAAATACGAAAGAGCTTTAAATCAAATAGATACTAAAAATAAACAAATAAAAAAAATAGAACCAATAAAAATAGATAATATTACTTCAGTAAAAAAACCAAAAATCACAAGTATAGACATAAATGATTCTAAATATACTATTAAATCAGTGGAATCAAGAAACAACATGATAATAATAGATTTTAAAACCCCTATTACAAAAGATTTTGTTAAATTTTACGAAAAAAATGCAAAAAGTGGACAACAAGATATTTATGATATAAAAGGACGATTTAAAGATGCTTATCCTACTAAACTATCTATACCTGGGGTTAAACAAATAGTTATTTCACAAGAAGATAATAATACTCTTAGAATTTTATTTGAAGATAATACAAATCTAAAAACAATATATTTTATAAATAGAAATAGACTTGTATTAAAAGTTTTAGATTTAGACCATAAAACGGTAGCAACAAATACCAATAAACCTAAAATTTCAACTTCTAAAAAGATTCAAAATATAGTAAAAAATAAAATTATTGTATTAGATGCTGGTCATGGTGGTAAAGATGCTGGTGCAGTTGGTCCTCATAAACGTTATGAAAAAGTTGTTGTATATAATATATCAAGGTATTTAGAAACTTTATTGAAACATAGAGGTTATAAAGTTTATTTAACAAGAAATAGTGATAGGTTTATTAAATTACAAAATAGAACATTACTAGCTAATAAAAGAGATGCTGATGTTTTTGTATCAATCCACGCTAACTCAGTTCCAAAAAGTAAATGGAAAGAAGCACATGGAGTTGAAACATTCTTTTTAAGCCCCGCAAGAAGTGAAAGAGCAAAAAGAGTTGCTGAAAAAGAAAATAGTATGGATGTTAGAAAAATGAATTATAGTAGTAAAAATGTATTATTATCCATATTAAATCAAAGTAAAATTACTGCTTCTAATAAACTAGCAATCGATATACATAAAAATATGCTTTATGAAGCAAGACAAATGTACAAAGATGTAGATGATGGTGGAGTTAGAGAAGGTCCTTTTTGGGTTCTAGTGGGAGCGCAAATGCCATCAGTACTAGTAGAAGTTGGTTATATCTCTCATCCTATAGAAGGAAGAAGACTTTATAATAAAAAATACCAACAAAAAATAGCACTGGGTATTGCTAATGGGATTGATTCTTATTTTTTAAAAAATCCGTAATTTTTTCTATTAGATACTTTTGTTTTTTCTTTATATCAGGAAGATTATTTATATCAAAGAACTTTACTTTTGAGTTTTCCCATGATAAAAATTGGTCTTTTAATTTATCATCATCAAAATAATAGTCTAAATCACTAATCTTTTCACAATTTACTAACCATATACCTATATCTTTTTTCTTATTTCTTTGAAGAAAAAACTCTTCGAAATGATGGATACCAACACTTATACTACTCTCTTCATAAAACTCTCTTTTTGCACACATTTTAGAAGACTCACTTCCTTGTTGCATCCCTTTTAAACAGCCCCATTTACTTAAACTTTTAACTGATTTACATAAAAGAATTTTTGTTTTACCATTTTCTATTTTATAGGGTAAAATTCCGTATGCTCTTTGTTTTTCCATTAAACTTTATTCTTCTTTCTACTATAAATAAAATATGAGATTATATACCAAAGAAACATTGGTACTAGCATTGAAACCTCAGGTTTCATAACTCCACTATTTGAAAATTTATGCAACATAAAAAATACTCCCCATACAACCAAAGTACCAAATATTGCAAATGATGTAAAGGTTCCTATATTAAAAAACCTTCTATTATGTGAAGTATAAGTTAAAATCAACATCATCAAAGGAAGTACAAAAAAAGGAATAATAGTATCATAATAGATAGCTGCTCTTATTCTATCTGTATTTACATCCTGTTTTGACAATAAAATCAAAGCAGAGATTGCATCAAGTATAGAAAATGTAGATCTATCCTCATATACACTATCTAATATTTTTGGTTTAAATCCCTCTAAGGTATTTAAAAACTTTTCATATCTTACTTCAAGTTTTGATGTTTTAAAATTTAATTGATTTGGTTTTTTTACTATTTTTGCATCAACTATATACCATTTATCATTTTGAAAATATGCTTTTTTTGCAATTATAGTTTCAACGATATCATTATCTTTTATTTTATATATATGGATATCTTCTGCTTGTTTTTGCAAAGGTAATAGCTTTTTAAAATATATAAAATTATCATTATATTTTAAAAAAATATCTGATTTTGTGTTTGTAAAATAGTTTCCATCTACTATTTTTTTCTTTTGTTCATAAGAATATGCTAAAGGTGTCATTTGAATAAATATTAAAATTAAGATTAAAACTAATGAAATATAAATAACAGGAGAATAGATATTATATCTTTTTGCACCTAGTGATGAAAAAGCTACAAGTTCATTGTTTCTTACAAAAATCACAAGAGTTACAATCCATCCAAATACCAAACTAAGAGGTAAAGTTAATGTTAATGTAAAAAAACTATTATACATTAAATAAAGAAGTTGTAAGTTTGCAGAACTTGGGATATCTTTTGAGTTTTGAAAAAAATCCATACCCACAAAAAATAGTTGTAAAGAGGCTAATACAACAAAAAAATTAAGTAAGTATTTTTTTAAAATATATTTAGTTAATATGCTCATATTACTTCAGTGTGAATTTTGATTTTACTTCATCAATTGAATAACTTTTTAATGCTTCAATTGCCGAAATTGTATGAGTGATTATACCTTTTAAATTATTTAATTCCTCTTTTGAAAAGTTAGATAGCACATAATTTGATACTTCACTTTTATCTTGAGGTTTTCCAATTCCTATTCTAACTCTAATATAGTCTTTTCCAATATGTGAATCTATTGATTTTAGACCATTGTGTCCACCATGTCCACCGCCAATTTTATATTTAACTGTTCCAAATGGTAAGTCTAAATCATCATGAATTACTATAATATTTTCATTTTCTATTTTGTAATACTCTTTGATTGCAACAACAGCATCACCTGATAAGTTCATATATGTATGGGGTTTAACTAAAAGATTGTATCCAGATTTGTAAACATCTGCTTTAAAGTTTGATTTATTTATATTTGTAGTAGAAAGGTTTTTTAGCATCTCATCAATAACTAAAAAACCTATATTGTGTCTAGTTAAGTGATATTTTTCACCTATATTTCCAAGACCAACTATTAAGTGCATTTTAAAACTTAATTATTTAGCTTTAATAACACCTACAACTGGAACTCTTGGATCTAAGAAACATTGAACACCTTCTGGCATTGTTAAGTCTCTAACAAGAATGTTATCACCAGTATCTAAACCAGCAATTTGTAAATGGAAAGACTCTGGTAAGTTTTCAATTGTACATTTAACTGGAACTCTTTTTTTATGAAATACAAAAAGACCTTTATTTTTAAGACCTTTTGGTGTACCTTCTACAGTTACAGGAACTTTATAAGTTGTTCTCACACCTGGTTGTGCAACCATTAAATCAACATGTAATAAATCAGAAGTAATTGGACATTTTTGATACTCTTGAACTACTACTTTAAGTGTATTATCACCAACTTTTACATCAAATGCAATTGTAGATTTATTTCTTAAATATTTAATGAATTCATTTCTTTTAAATGCTGCATTAATATTTTCAAAACCTTTTCCGTAGATGTTTGCAACTAAGTAACCATCTCTTCTTAAAGTTTTTGTTGCTTGTTTTGTCATACTATCTCTTACGATACCCTCTAACATAACTTTCCTTTGTTTTAAAATTAAGAGCGTGATTATATTTAAAATATATTTAAAGTTTGTTTAAGTTACTTTCTTGTGCCTATATTTTTTATATAGTAGTATAAAGATTTAAGTTCTTCATTGGTCAAAAAGTATGTTGGCATAATTTTAGATTCTGTTTTATCTGCTTTCATTTTTTCTATAAAAGTATTAAAATCTACATTATTAATTGCAGGTGCAATTATCTGCTTTTCTATAAGTTTTTTCGTTTTTTTATCTTTTTCTTTATATCTTGCAATTATTACTGGTTTGTCACCTTTTTCATGACATTTTACACACCCTACCCCTCTTGGATTTTCATATAACATAGCACCATACTCAAATCTAGTAATAAAAGAATTATCTATTTGTTGCAGTTGTTGCGAAAACAAATAATTTACCAAAACTACCATGAAAAAAAGGTATTTCAATCTTAACCTTTATGTAAAATTTTTTTGGATATTATATCAAGCTAAAATTAAAAAACTATGAGGCTATAAAGCGATGACAGTATTAGATGGTAAAGCATTATCGGATAAAGTTAAAGAAGAAGTTAAAGTTGAAGTAGAAAAACTTCAAAAAGATAAACAAATCACTCCAGGACTTGCAGTTATTTTAGTTGGTAGTGATGCAGCAAGTGCAACTTATGTTGGTATGAAAGCAAAAGCTTGTAAAAATGCTGGTATTTATTCAGTGGTTCATGAGATGCCAGAGACAATCTCACAAGATGAAATATTAGATATTATTAATAGAATGAATGAAAATCCAAACTTAGATGGGATATTAGTTCAACTACCTCTACCAAAACAAATAGATACAACAACTATATTAGAAGCGATTGATCCACTAAAAGATGTAGATGGTTTCCACCCGTACAATGTAGGAAGAATGGTTTCAAATCTTGATGCTTTTTTACCTGCAACTCCATATGGTGTTATGAAATTACTAGAAGAGTATGAAATAGATTTAGTTGGTAAAAATGTATGCATAATTGGGGCATCTGATATTGTTGGTAAACCAATGGCAGCACTAATGATAAATGCAAAAGCTACAGTTGAAGTATGTAACTCTAAAACAAAAGATTTAAAAGCACATACATTAAATGCTGATATTTTAATAGTAGCAGCAGGTCGAGTTAATCTAGTAACAGAAGATATGGTAAAAGATGGTGCTATTGTTGTTGATGTTGGTATTAATAGATTAGAATCAGGAAAGTTAGTAGGTGATGTTGATTATGAAGGTTGTAAAGAAAAATGTTCATTTATTACTCCAGTACCAGGTGGAGTTGGACCAATGACTATTGCAATGTTATTAAAAAATACACTAAAAGCTGCAAACTTAAGAGAAGTTAGAGAAGCAAAATAATATGTTACGGAAAATATATAACTGGTCATCTTCATGGACTGGTACAATTGTAATAGTTCTAACTATTATATTTTTTATTGCACAAGCATTTGTTATTCCTAGTGGAAGTATGAAAAATACTTTACTTATTGGTGATATGCTTTTTGTAAAAAAATTTTCATATGGAATTCCAGTTCCAAGAATACCTTGGTTAGAGTTTCAAGTATTACCTGATTTTAAAGGAAATGGACATTTAATAGATGGTCCTAAACCACAAAGAGGTGATATTGTAGTATTTAGATACCCTAAAAATGATGCAATCCATTATGTAAAAAGATGTGTAGCTACAGGTGGAGATATAATTGCATTAAAAGATAAACATCTATTTTTACACCCTCATGAAGGGAATGAATATGTTAAAGAAAATTATAAAGATTATAAAACTGTAGAGGTCGATGGAAAACTTTTTGTAATGGATCCATATAGAAAAGATCATCCAGGTATTCATAATGACCCAAGTGTAACAAGAGATGGATTACAACCTTATCAACTTTTTGATATGTTACCAACTCAAATTCCAGAAGGTGAATTTTTTATGATGGGTGATAATAGAGATCATTCAAATGATTCTAGATTTTGGGGAACAGTTGCTTATAAATTTATTGTAGGAACTCCTTGGTTTATCTATTTTTCTTGGGATGAAAACAAAGAGATTAGATGGGATAGAGTTTTTAGAACTGTTGGTTCAATAGAAGAAGATATGGAAGGTAAAAACCAAGAAATAAATCATAAAGAGGGAATATATTAATGAAATATTTTATTGCAGCAGACCATGCTGGTATAGATATAAAGGCTTATGTAAAAGAGTTATTTGAAGCAAGAGGTCATGAAGTAATCGATTTAGGACCAAATACAAAAGATAGAGTAGATTATCCAGATTTTGCAGCAAAAGTTTGTAAAGAAGTACTTTCAAATGAAGGAAGCAAAGGAATTTTAATTTGTGGTTCTGGTATTGGTATGTCTATGGCAGCAAATAAGTTTGATGGAATTAGAGCAGCACTTTGCCACAATGAATACTCAGCTAAGATGGCAAGAGAACATAATGATGCAAATGTAATTTGTCTAGGAGAGAGAGTTTCTGGATATGGTATGGTTGAAGCGATTGTTGATGCTTGGAATAATGCTAGCTTTGAAGGTGGAAGACACGAAGGTAGAGTTGAAAAAATCAACAATCTTTTTGGAAGCTGTAGAGCTTAAGAGAATGGAAAGTTTATCTTTCCATTCTCATTAATACTCCATTTTCATTTTCATAATAATCTTTTAAAATTTTTACTTTTTTAAACCCATATTTTTCATATAGTTTTATCGCTTTTTCATTTGACTCTCTAACTTCTAATTGTAAATTTTTATCATTTAATTTTTCTAAACTAAAATCTAATAATTTACTAGCAAGTCCTAACTTTCTATACTCTTCTAATATAGCTAATGAGTAAAGTCTATAAAAATTTTTTCTATTTAGCCATAAAATATATCCGGCAATTTTACCATCTATTTCCACTTTATATAAAAAGTTTTTTTCTACATGGTAATAAAAACTTGGAAGTTTCATAGCCATACTATCATTTTTAAAAACTTTGTTTTCTATCTCAAAGAGACTTTTTGTATCACTCTTTGAGGCTTTTGATATTCTCATTTTTGGTAAATTGTATATTTTGGTACTAATTTATTTGGTCTATATGACATCTTAACTTTTTTAAGGTTTTCAAACCCCATATCATCACCAACATTTATATACTCTACTGCAAACTTATCTTTTAAAATTTTTGTGAACTCTCTAAAAATAAATTGAGCACAACCTAGTATCTCAAAATCTGTTTTTTCTATAATAACACTTGCCGTATTTTCATTGATTTTTTCACCTACAGTGAAACCTTTTACTTCATCATCAATATAAATAACTAGACCAATAATATCAAGATTATTATAATCATTTACAAGTCTTTTAATAGCAAATCTTTCAAAATAGATACCATCAAGAAATACTTCAACTTCCTCTTTAGGCATATATGTTGTTCTATCTTTTACCCATTTATTAAATAGTGTAAGTACATCTTTTCCATGTTTATTTATATCTAATATTTCAATTCTATGTTCTGGATAAATCTTTTTAAATTTATTTATTTCATTTCTTTTTGATTTATAAGAATCACCTTTTAAATCAATCAAATCTTCAACTTTATAAATATAATCAACTAACTTTTTCTCAATAATAAAATCTTTTAACATTTCGTAAACTAAAGTTCCCTCTTCTAGATAATCCACAAATCCTTCAAGTAACTCTTCATGAACATACTCAATTTTTGAGTAGTTTCTATTACTGTTGTGGGTATTCATAATTTCAAAACATTGAAGCATTGCATCATATGTATTTTCTTTTTTTCCAATAGGAGGTAAAAGCATAGTTAATTCACCAGAATTTAAAATAAATAAACAAAATGTTTCATTTACTATTGCATAAAATCCTGTTGCTGTTGATAACCAAATATAGTTTCCTGCAAATGTATAATCACTTACATCTACATTTATTAGTTTTAAATATTCAGTCATAACATCTTTTGCTTTTAAATCAAAATGCTTTAATGTATAGTTACTAATTGTCAAAGTTGACATTTAAATCTTTATCCTTGTATTAATATTTTTGGAATTATACACCTAATTTTTAAATTTGCGTCAAAAATTAAAAATATTTTTCTAAGCCCCTATTTATCAATGTTATGGAATAATCAAATCAAAAAAAAGAGTCGTCATGCATGATCCATGGGTAGCTTATGTAGTAGTTGGAACTGTTACCGCTTTTATGTTAATTGGTAAAAAAATGATATTTTTTGATGATTCAGATAAAGAAGACAAAAATGATAAATCCTAAAATTATTGATTATATTTTCTCCTCAGCCTCAATACAAAGATGGAATGACTATCCAAGAATGGTTGAACTAGTAGAATTAGATAAACAAGCTCACAAATTTATAATCGCTTATTTTATTGCAAAATTAGAAAAAGATGTAGATTTTACACATCTTATTGAAGCTGGAATTTTTGAATTTTTAAGACGTGTAGTTGTAACAGATATAAGACCTGATGTTTTTAGAAATGCTCTAAAGAAAAAAGAAAAAGAGATAAATACTTGGGTGATAGATAATTTGAAAAATTCTTTAAAAGATATAGATAGTGGTATCTTTCTTCAAAAATTTGAGGACTATTTAAATACTCCTACAATGTATGAAAAAGAGAGATTTATATTAAAAGCTGCTTCATATCTATCAACTAAATGGGAATTTTCTATTGTATATCAAACTTCAAAATTCTTATCAGATATTGAGGATGTTAAAAAAAGTGTAGAAGAAGAGATAGAAGACTATTATGAATTGATTGCTGTAAGAAAAATTGCTTTAAATAAAAAACTTGCAAAAGTAGTTGATTTAAGCGGAAGATTAAGATTTCAAAAAAGATGGGCACAAACTCCAAGAGTACCTGAAACATCAGTTTTAGGGCATATGTTAACAGTAGCTATTTTTTCATATTTTTATTCACTTAAAGTAAATGCTTGTAAAAAAAGATTAGAGAATAACTTTTTTGTTTCACTTTTTCATGATTTACCAGAAGCACTTACAAGAGATATTATAACTCCTGTAAAATATAGTGTAGATAACCTTTCAGAAATAATTGCAGAATACGAAATAAAAAAGATAAATGATGAGATACTTCCAAATCTTCCTGCATCAATACATGACGAGTTTTGTTACTATTTAGGTTTATATGATGGTATAAAAGATGAATTTCTAAATAAAATCTATACAGATAAAATAGAAGTAGTAGATGATATAACAAAATACAATATGGATAAATATAATCCTATAGATGGAGAAGCTTTAAAACAATGTGACAAATTATCAGCTTTTGTTGAAGCCTCATTATCAATCTCTCATGGCATAAAATCAAAAGAGCTTGTAAACGGTAAAAAACAAATTATGAAATCACTTAAAGAGATTCAAGGAGTAGATTTTTCTATTTTGGCTAAGCAAATAGATGAGGAATTTTGTACAACTGGACAAACACAAGTAAGAATGGACTTTGATTAATAACTTTTAAATAATTACAAATAATCATCTTATTAAGGAATATTAGCTATTATAGTGTTATAAATAATTAGGAATATAAGATGAGAATATTCAAAAATAAATTTTTTTTATGTTTAGTTTTATTATTGTGTTCATCTTTGTATGCAAATGATGTATCAACCAAAAAACTTGCATATATTGTATCAGATATAAGTATTCCTTTTTGGGAGATTATGAGTAAAGGGATTAAAAACAAAGCTGAAGAACTAGGTTATTCGGTAAATCTCTACAGTTCAAATAATCTAAGAAAAACAGAAATAGAAAATTTTTCTAGGACTCTTAAAAATAAAGTTGATGGTATTATCTTATCTCCTATTAACTCTTCAAGTGCAGTTTTTCTACTAAAGTTAGCTAAAAAAGCAAATATTCCTGTAGTTATTTCTGATATTGGTACAGATTCAGGAGAGTATGTATCTTTTATATCTTCAAACAATGAGGATGGTGCTTATAAAATAGGTTTAGTACTAGTTAAAGAGATGGTTAAACAAAATTTACAAAATGGTTCGGTTGGTATTATTGCAATACCTCAACAAAGAGAAAATGGTAAAGCTAGAACAAAAGGATTTCTAAAAGCAATTAATAGTGCTGGAATAAAAAGTGCTGGGATATATCAGCAAATAGATTTCTCATATGAAGAAACATATCAATATACAAAAACACTTATAAAAGAAAATCCCGATATGAAAGCTATATGGTTACAAGGTTCAGATAAATACAAAGGTGCATTAGATGCAATTTCAGATATGAAAAAAACTGGAGAAATTCTTTTAATATGTTTTGATTCTGAACCTGAATTTCTTGAGATGATACCTTCAGGGAAATTGGTGGCAGCTGCTATGCAACAACCTTTTCTAATGGGAGAAAAAGCAGTCGAACAAATAGACAATTATTTAAACAATAAAGATGTTGAGAAAAATATTCAATTAGATATTTTGGCTATTTCAAAAGAAAATATAAAAGATAAATTAAAAACTATTTATCGAAATGTATTAGGTATACAAAAGTAAAAGAGTACAAAATGTTTTTTCAAAAAAAAGAAAACTCTTTATATTTTATTCTAGGGATTACTTTTTTTGTAATAATAACTTTAACTGTGATTATACAAATTACATATAACTATTATAATACAAAAAAGCAATTAATAAATGAAATTGAAAATAATATAAATGTAAGTACTTTACAACTACAAAAAACACTTGTTCCATTTATAGAGTCATATCAAGTAACAGAGTATGAAAAACTTGTAAAAAATGAAATGGCTCATTACAATTTGTTAGCAATTATTGTAGAAGATTATGTAACAGGAACAGTATTAGGTGAAAAAGTTTATATAACAGGTGTAATAAGAGATAAAAACTTTTTATTAGCTGATTTTGATATAAAAAACCAAAACCATGGAAAAATTCTAAAAAATAACTCATTTTTCAAAGAAACCATTTTAATAAATAAAAATAATGAAAAAATTGGAAAACTAATAATTTATGGTACAGATAATTTTATCAAAAAAGACTTGAATCAAATTATAATAAACAATATCCTAGTTACTGTATTTATTTATGCATTTATCTTTTTGATACTTTATATTTTAATAAAAAAAGTTTTAATAGACCCAATAAAAAATATAGTTGATTCTTTAGCTTATACAAATGATAGTTCAATAATAGTAAAAAAGATTGATGAACATAACTCTAAAGAGTTCTCTTTTCTATCAAACTCTATAAATTCTATGATTGAAGAGATAAAAAATTCTCAAAAAGAATTAGAAAAAAGCAACTTTAGATGGCATTTTGCAGTTGAAGGTAGTGGTGATGGACTTTGGGATTGGGATTTAAAAACAAATAAAGTATTTTTTTCAAAAAAATGGAAAGAGATGTTAGGTTTTAAAGAAGATGAAATAGAAAATACTCTTGAGGAATGGGAAAGAAGAGTTCATCCTGATGATATTGAGGATGTTTATAAAGACTTAAATAAACATTTAACTGGGGAAACAACTACATATAAAAATGAACATAGAGTAAAATGTAAAAATAACACCTATAAATGGATTTTGGATAGAGGGATAATTGTTGATAGAGATGATAAAAATAATCCTTTAAGATTAATTGGAACACATACAGATATTACAGAAAGAAAAATCCATGAAAAAGAGATGAAACAAGCTTTAACAGTCTTTGAAAATACTCATGATGGAATTTTAATAACAAATAGTAGAAATGAAATTATAAATATTAATCCTGCATTTACTAATACAACAGGATATACCTTAGATGAAATAAAATACAATACCCCGTCATTATTAAAATCTTCAAAACATGATAACAATTTTTATGAAAAAATGTGGAAAGATATTCTTGAAAAAGGTTACTGGTCTGGAGAGATTATAAATAAAAATAAAAGTGGAAATGACTATGAAGAGTATTTAACAATAAATACTATAAAAAACAAATCTGGGCAGATAGAAAACTTCATTGGTATATTTTCTGATATATCAATGTTAAAGCAACAAGAAAAAATGTTATTACAACAAGCAAGAACTGCAGCTGTTGGAGAGATGATTGGAAATATTGCCCATCAATGGAGACAACCTTTATCTATGATTTCTACAATATCAACAGGAACTAGACTTCAAATTGAACTTAATAATAGTATCTCTAATGATGAATTAATTAAAAACTTGGATTTAATTAATAATCATACTCAACGTTTATCAACAACAATTGATGATTTTAGGAATTTTTTCAAAGGTGATACTTCACATAAAAGCAATTTTAATATAAATGAAGTAATCAAAAAAGTTGAAGAATTAACAAAAGATTCATTTAAAAACAACTTTGTAACTGTAATCCAAGATATTCAAGAAAATATTGTTATAGATGGCAATGAAAACTTACTAACTCATGCATTAATTAATATTTATAATAATGCTTTAGATGCTTTAAAAGCTATTGGTTTAGATAAAAAAAGATTGTTTTTTATAAGTTTAAAAAAAGAAGATTCTAAAATTATTATAGAGATGAAAGATAATGCAGGAGGTATAGATAAAAACTACTTAGAAAGAATATTTGAACCTTATTTTACAACAAAACATGAGTCACTAGGTACAGGATTAGGTTTATATATGACACATCAAATAATAACTAAACAATTTCATGGAATTTTAACTGCTAAAAACATTGAATTTACCTATGAAAATAAAGATTATATAGGTGCAGATTTTCTTATAGAGCTATAAAATTTATATATTACATTAAAACCATTTTTGCTAAAAACAAAAATATAAAAAATCCAAAGATATCAGTTGTAGTTGTAAGTAAAATAGATGAAGCTATAGCTGGGTCTATTCCAATTTTCTTTAGAACTAAAGGGATAAGAGCCCCTACACTTCCTGCAACTATTAAGTTTATTAACATTGCAATAGCAATTACTAAAGATAACATCTTATCATCAAACCACAAATAGGTTATTAAAGCAACTGATGAAGCTATAAATAATCCATTTATTAAAACAATTAAAATCTCACGTCTTAGTACACTAAAAACTTGACTAAAAGCTACTTCTCCTAAAGCTATCTTTCTAATTGTAACTGTCATAGCTTGCATACCTGCATTTCCACCTAAAGCGGCTACTAGTGGTAAAAGAGCGGCAAGTGCTATATATGAAGCTATTGTTTCTTTAAAATTATCTATTACAAAAGAGGCTGTTATGATTGTTGCAAGGTTTACAAACAACCATATAAGTCTCATTCTTTGGGCAGAAAAAAAGCTCTCTTCCTCAGCTTCATCATCAACTCCTGCCATTTTATATACTTGATCTGTATTTATTCTTTGAATAAGTTCATAAATATCATCATATAAAATACGCCCTTTTAAGGAACCTTTTTCATCAACAACTGCTAAAACACTTAAATCAAATTCATCAAACAACCTTATAACCTCTTCAACAGGTGTTGTAGGCAAGATACTTAGTGGTTGGTGAGGTTTAAGTTTTTCAACTATCTCTTTAATAGTTGTATCATCATCAAATAAAATCAAATCTGAAAAATGTAAGGTTGCAATAAACTTATCATTTTCATCTATTACAAAAAGTTTTATAATATAACTTCCCTCTTCCTCTTTTCTAAAAACTCTTACTTTATCTTTAACATCTTTAATTGTTTCACTTGTTTTAGCACCAAGAAACTCTTTTTCCATATAAGCACCAGCTTGAGTTTCATCATATTGGCTAAGTTCTAAATATTCTCTTTTTGCTTTTTCATTCATAAGTTTTTGAAGTTTATTTGCATACTCACCATTTAAAGATTCTAATCTTTGTAAAAAGTCAGTCATCAAATCACTTGGAGTCTGTACAAGAGCATTGTTTATTTTATGTATTGACAATCTATCAACTGCTTCTAAAAAAGCTTCATTTGAAAGTTCCAAAAAAAGTATTATTAGATTTTTATCTTCAACTTTTACTAAATTTGAAAAAAATACTCCAATATTTTCTTCTAATAATAAGTCTAGTTTTTTCGCTGTAATTGTAGGATTAAATTTAGGTGTTTGTTGTTGTGTTTGTGTATTTAATTTTTGCATTAACCATATTCAATATATATTTATCAAATTATACATTATTTTAATAACATTACTATTACAAAAACATTTTAAAATATAGCTTTTAAAAGCTATATTTTAAATTTAAATACATATATCTTCCTGGATCATTAAGTAATTCAGTAGTTCCTGCACCTATATACGTGATATCGTTGTAAGTATTTGTTGAAGCATAAGTTTTATCAAAAATATTATCTACACCTAAAGTTATATCAAAATTTTTATTGATTTTATAGTTATATTTTGCATTTACAACAGCATAACCACCTAATTCTTGTTCACCATTATCTGCATCATAAGTATCCCAATTATCCACTGCTATAACCTGTGTAGTAAAATTACTTGCACCATACTCATAGTTTACTGCAAAATTAGCTTTTAATGGTGGAATTTCTGCTAAATCTTTATCTGTTTGTCCAGCAATTGCATCATCTTTTTTACCTCGTTGATAAGAAATACCATAATCAAAACTTAGGTTTTCATTAAACATATAAATACCAGAGATTTCCAAACCATAAATTTTTGCATCAATATTTTCAAAAGATGTTCCATTATTATTATAGATATAATCTTTTAACATAGAATAAAAAGTTTTCCCTTTGATTGAAAAGTCACCAAAAGTTTTTTCAACCCCTAAATCAACTTCGTAGTTTTTCACTGCTTTTAAATCTTGATTTCCACTTCCTGCGTAGTATAACTCTCTTGCATCAGGTACTCTTGACGATTTACCAACACCCCCAAATAATTTTGTAGAATCATCTAATTGATATACAGAAAAGATATGTGCATTTAATTCATCATAGTCATTGTCTTTTTTAGTTATATCAGCTACATCTATAGAAGTATTGTCATATCTAGCACCAACTTCAATGTCAAGTTTATCAATCTGTTTTTTATAAGTTGTAAAGATAGCTTTGTTATCAGTATCAGTTGAAGATAAACTAACAGTATCTACACTTAAATCACTGTTAAATTTTCTACCTTTCCAATTTCTAACACTTGTATCTAATCCTAAACTTAACTCTCCATCATTTACATCAAGAGTATTTTTGATTTTACCACCCCAAATTGATGACTTCATATGATTAGTCATATTCTTCATCATCATTGCACCATTTCTATTTCTCACACTCATAGGATGGTCAACTTTTGAATAGTAATATTCCATATTTAATTGTTTTGAATATTTTCCTAAATTTCTTTTTTCATACTCAACTGTAAAAATATCAGAATCATCGTAATCAGCATCCATAGGAGTATTTGGATATAAAACATTATCACTTCTATTTGCAGTATATGAAAGTGCTATATCAGAACTATCATCAATATCAAAAATAAGTTTTGATAAAACTGTTTTTTTCTCATACGCTTCTAAATTACTACTTGAATATTGATTTGCAGTTGGAACACCATGTTTGATTTGTTGTTCTAAGAAATTATCTCCATCACCATCTTTATATTGGTCTGACTCCTCTTTTGAAGCTGATAATAAAAATCTTACATATTCATTTCCACCACTAACTGAAAAAGAACCCTTTTTATAACCAAAACTTCCAACGTTTAAGTTAATATCTCCACTTAATTCTTTTGTTGGTTCTTTAGTATTGATTTTAACTAATCCACTTAATGTACCAAAATTTTCTACATCATATGGACCTTCAATAACTTCTACACTTTCAATGTTGTTTGCTAATACATGAGATGTTGGTGGATCCATTCTATTTGGGCATGCTCCATATATTTTGCTATTGTCTATTAAGATATTTATATTATCCTTCTTTTGACCTCTTAAGATAATATCATTTGCTATACCACTTCTTCTTACAATAGATATTGATGGAACATGTTTTGTTAAAGCTTCAGCTAAATCTGCTGATTTAATCTCTTCTTGGCTAACATCTTTAACAACTTTAGAATTAACTTTTTCAATTACAGTGATTGGTTCTATATTTAATGCTTCATTCGCACTTAAAAGTGAAGCACAAACTATAGAAAAACTTAAAATTTTTTTCATTATAAACCTTTTTTTATTATAAGTTTAAATGATGACTGTTAATTAACTGTTAATTTTTAGTTTACTTTAAGATTATCAAAAGTTATCAGTAAATATTAGATTTATACCCCTTTTAAATAAGCTATTTCTTTTCTCTTTTTCATTTATTGTATATACTCCAATAAAAATATTATTTTTATGAAGTTGTTTGATTAAATTATCTGTAATATTTTCTTGTGTTGTATGAACTGCATTTACTTTATATTTTGTTAAAAAATCCAAATCTATTTTTTGTTTGCTTGTATATAAGGCTGCTAGTTGTATTTTGTCGTTTTCTTCTCTTATTTGTTTTATATACTCAAAATTAAAAGATGAAATTAAAGCTAAATCTTCACTTTTTTTATCTATAAGCAAATCAATAATTATTTTAGTTGCTAAATTATGATATGGAGAATCTTTTAAATCTTTTATTTCAAGATTAAATGGCATTTGATGAAAATTTGCAAAATCCAAAAATTCACTAAGCTTCGGAAGGGTTTGTTTTGGTATTTTGTTCTTATAATTCATATTTAAATCTTTTATCTGATTATACTCAAACTCATAAATTGTTTTTTTAGAATCCAATTGTGATATTTCCAAAATATCTGAAGTACGAATAAGAGTTTCATCATGTAAGATAACAGCTATACCATCTTTAGTAAATTGAACATCAAATTCAACTAAATCAAATTTTCTTAAAGCTTTTTCAAAGGCCAACATTGTATTTTCAGGATATAAAGAGCTATACCCACGATGAGCTACTAACAACTGTTTGTTTATGATATTATTCCAAAACATACTAACCTTTACACAAAAAATATAAATATTTTACAAAATTAACTTTTTATTTGTAATATTTAATAATAGCATATATCAAAATATTATATACTTGAAAAAAAGGATGTTTATGGCAAAAATCACACTTGATATTGATGATAAAAACGTATCAACTGTTTTAATAATTTTACAAAATTTAAAAAATGGTTTAATCAAAAATATAAGCCATGAAAAACAACAAATTAAACCAATATCTTCATCACTTGAAGCACAAAACAACAAAAAATATTTATCTAAAGAAGCATATAAAAACAAACTAAATCAAAAAGTTTTAGAAGATGAATTTCTTCCAAGAACTACATCAGCAAGAAAATATATATCTCCTGAAGATTTCAAAAAAAGATTAAAAGGAAACTAAGAATATGCAAATAATGTTAACATTAATTGTTATAATAATATTACTAGTTATTGGGATTTATAAAATAAATAATAGATTTCAAAAAAAAGAGTTATTTATCTTTTTAGGGATTATTACTATTATTGTCATATCAACTTTATATTTTATAGACCAAAATGAAAACAAAGTACCTCAATTATTCAAAACTAAATATGAAAAAGAGAATAATGTAAAGATTGAAAAACTATCTTTTGAAAGAGTAAATAATAAAACTTTATCATCAGATACAAATTTTATATATAACTTTGATTTTATTTCACTAAAAGATGGAAGTGAATATATTTGTAATATTAAAAATGTAAAAATTAAAAAAATAGAAGATGAATTTATTTTTGAAAATTTTGAAAAATTAAATAAGGATTGTAAGAAAAAGTAATTTATGAATGAAATAAAAAAATATCTTAATATAGTAAAAAAAACAACAAAAGAAATTGAAAAAATATCTTTAAATAAACTAGATACAGATACAAAAAAATTAAAAAAAGCATTTAATATAGCATATGACAATGGTGTGTTTGCCTTATATAATTATGATACATCTATTCAAGAAAAACTAAAATTTATACTCTTTTCTAAGCTTACAAAATATTCTGGAAGTTTATCTTTTCTTGGTATCCAAATACTTGCAGCAAATAAAATCATGGATAAAAATAATTTTGCTAAAAAAGAATACTATTTTAATAAAATGTGTGGAATAGCTATAAATCATCTAAGAGCAAATAAAACAATTATTAGTGCTTTAAAAACTAAAAATGGCTATAAATTAAATGGAACACTTACTTGGGCTAGTGGGTATAAGATCTTTGACAAACTTCTTATAGGATTTCATTATGGCAATAAAGAGTATGAAGTATTAGCTGATTTTAAAGTTAAAAAAGGTTTTCAAATTGCACAAGCACCAGAAACTTTAGTAGGATATTCACTAAACACTATCAATATAAAACTTGATGATTTTTATGTAAAAGATGAAGATATAGTCTCTTCAAACGAAATTGGAAACTACACAAAAAATAAATCTCTATCAAAAACAGTACACTATTCTTTATATGGAATTGGAGTTGGTGCAATAAAAAATATAGAAGATAAAAATCTTAAAAATATATCAAAAAAAAGAGTAAAAAAGATAAAAAATAAATTTCTTAAATCAAGCGATGGAGATGAACTAGACAATCTTCGCGTAGAACTTTTTTTACTATTACAAGATATTATTACAACAGGTATGATATTAAATGGTGGAAAATCTATACTTTTAGAAAAAAATTTACAAAGATACTATAGAGAACTTATTATGTTTAACTCAAATGGTTTAAATACAAAAATTAAACATCTATTTTTAAATAGCTTTCTAAAATAAAATATATGCCAAATTGGCATATATTTTATAATTTATTGGCCTCCACCTACTTCTGCATTTAGCTCAGCATGTACGTCTTCATGAGGTATTTTTTTACAAACCTCTTTTGCTTTTCTCAATGCATTTATTACATCATCTAGGTTTTCATATGGAATTTCTAAACTACCCATATTTTTTCCCAACTCTTTAACATCAATTTTTACTATAGGATCACTATACTCACCATAAGGTTTTTCAACATGAGTAATTACAATTTTATCCTCTCTTGAATGGTGAGCCAGTCTAATTTTTTTTACTTTAATATTTTCAGACATGATATGCTCCTTATTTTCTTTTATTGTGACACACAAAAATATAAGCAGTTATTAAGTTTTTAAGTTAAATTTAATATTTTAAGTTTTGATTTAAATATGAAGTAATTGAAGAATCAATTGAAATAAAATATATGTCTATTTAGACATATATTTTATTTAGTATTTTTATTGTCCCCCTCCAACTTCTGCATCTAATTCTGCATGCACATCTGGATGAGGAATAGAATTATAAACACTTTTAGCTTTGTTCAGTGCTTTGATTAACTCATCTATATTCTCATAAGGAATCTCTAATTTGCCACTACTCTTACCAAACTCAGTCACATCTATTTTAACGATAGGATCACTATAATCACCATATGGCTTTTCCACATGTGTTACATTGATTTTATCTTCTTTAAAATGATGGGCTAACCTAATTGACTTTACTTTCGTACTTTCGCTCATTATAGCCTCCTTTTTTCAAAGTAAGTAAAGAATTATACCATAAGTGGAAATATAGTAAACAATTTTTCTGTATACTATTTAACATATTTATAAATTTTACTTAAAATAATTATAAATAAACTCGATTTCTAGAGAGTTTTAGAATTAATAAATTTTCAAATTTTTTTAATTTTTTTATAATAAGTAAAAAGATTATCAATAATAGATAAAGAAAATATTAGATTTTGAAATAGATAAAGGCGAAGTTTAAATTTTATGAGGAGCATACTTGAGTATGTGACGATTAAAATTTAAACTTCAACGCATAGATATTTTAAAAGATGATGTTTTATTTATCTATTATTGAGGTTTGAAGGACTTTGTTGTCTTGCACACTTGCGGGAAAAAACACTTATCACACTCTGGATTTAAAGCTTTACATGTATATCTTCCAAATAAAACCATAGCTTGATGAAAAATATGCAAATCATCTTTTAATTTTTTAACAAGTTCTGCCTCTGTTTTTTCAACTGTCTTTTCATATGATAAACCAAGTCTATGAGAAACTCTAAAAACATGTGTATCAACAGCCATCAAGTTTGCACCCTCAAACTCTATCATAAATACATTTGCTGTTTTATTTCCAACACCTGCAAGTTTTATAAGCTCTTTTTGATTATGTGGAATCTCTCCATCATAATTTGCTAAAACACTTTGTGCCATTTTTATTATATTTTTTGCCTTATTATTAAAAAATGAACAAGTTTTAAGTAACTCTTTTACATCTTCAAGTTCAGCAAATGCCAACTCTTTTACACTTGGATATTTTTCAAATAAAGCTGGTGTTATTATATTTACTCTTTTATCAGTACATTGGGCAGATAGAATGATAGCAATCAGTAGTTCATAATCATTTCTATAATTTAACTCAGTAACTGCATTATTAAAGTTTTCTAAAAATGCCTCTTTAATAACTTGAATATCTTCTTTAGTTGCTTTTTTTAGTCTTGGCAAATTACTCTCCTAAATCTTCTTAATCTTATCTATCTCATCTCTTAATCTAATAGCTTCTTCAAAATTCAACTCTTTTGCAGCTTTGGTCATAGCTTTATTTAATTCTATTAAGATTTTCTTTCTTTCAGATGCTGGCATTTTTTCCATTTTATTTCGTTTCCATGCCAAATCATCATACTCTTCCATTTTTAGATTCTCATCTAATTTTCTTATGGTTGTTTTTGGTGTAATTCCATGCTCTTTATTAAAAGCTTCTTGGATTTCTCTTCTTTTGTTTGTCAAATCTATTGCATACTGCATTGAATCTGTAATTTTTTTAGCAAAAAGTATTACTTTACCATTTTGATTTCTTGCAGCCCTTCCCATTGTTTGAACTAGTGAAGTTCTACTTCGCAAAAACCCTTCTTTATCTGCATCTAATATCGCTACTAGTGAAGTTTCAGGGATATCTAATCCTTCTCTTAAAAGATTGATTCCAACTAAAACATCAAATTCTCCAAGTCTTAACTCTCTTATGATTTGATTTCTTTCAATTGCATCTATATCACTGTGCATATATTTTACTTTAATACCCAAATCTTGATAATATGAAGTTAACTCTTCTGCCATCTTTTTAGTTAAAACTGTTACTAAAACTCTTTCGTTTTTTTCAACAACTTTTTTAATCTCATCATGTAATTTTTCAACTTGAAACTCACTATCCATTATCTCAATAACTGGATCTAATAATCCAGTTGGTCTAATGATTTGCTTAGCAATCACTTCACTTTTTTCAATCTCAAAATCAGCTGGAGTTGCCGATACAAAAAGATAGTTTGGTGCTTTATTTATATACTCTTCAAACTTTAAAGGTCTATTATCAAGTGCACTTGGAAGTCTAAATCCATACTCAACTAAAACCTCTTTTCTACTTTTATCAGCTGCATACATTCCTCTAAACTGAGGTAACGAAACATGTGATTCATCAACAATGATTAAATAATCTTTTCCAATTTGTTCAAAATAATCTATAAGGGAATAAGGTGTTTGACCAGGTTTAAGTCCAGTTAAATGTCTAGCATAATTTTCAATACCCTTACACATCCCTGTACTTTCAATCATCTCCAAATCAAACTCAACTCTTTGTTTAAGTCTTTGGTATTCTACTTTTTTGTCCTCTTGTTGGAAAAATTCTAATCTTTCATCAAGCTCCTCTTCGATTTGTTTTACAGCTCGTCCTAAATTTTCACTTGTAACAACAAAGGGATTAACAGAATAGATGATAACCTCATCTAACTCTTTTCTTTTTTCATTTGTTAGATACTCATGTTTAGTGATAGATTCAACCTCATCACCAAAAAACTCTACTCTAATAAACTCATCTTCATAATAAGCTGGGAAAATATCAATTACATCCCCATTTACTCTAAAATCTGCTCTATCAAAAAAACTATCATTTCTTTTGTATCCCATCTCTACAAGTTTTAATAAAAACTGCTTTTGTGAATACTCAAAGCCCACTTCTATTCTTTGAACCATTGCTTTATATTCACTTGGATTACCCAGACCATAGTTTGCTGATACAGAAGCTATTACAATAACATCATCAAAACTAAGAAGTGATGCAGTTGCACTAAGTCTTAATCTTTCAAGTTCAGCATTTATAGATGAATCTTTTTCTATAAAAAGGTCTGTTCTAGGGATATATGCTTCTGGCTGGTAATAATCATAATATGAAATAAAATACTCAACATGATTGTTTGGGAAAAATGCTTTAAATTCACTATAAAGTTGAGCAGCTAAGGTTTTATTGTGGGTCATAATAAGTGTTGGCATTTGTGTCTTTTCAATCACTTTTGCCATAGTATATGTTTTACCAGAGCCTGTAACCCCTTCTAAAGTGGTATATTTATTACCCTTTGAGATTGAGTCACTTATCTGTTTGATTGCAACTGGTTGATCTCCAGCTGGTTTATATTCGCTTTCTACTTTAAATTTTGCCATTGCGGATTATATCTAAATGAAGCTTTTTGATTGGTTTAGATTTACTGTTTTAAACTTGCTCTTCGTTTAATTGTTTCATCCATAATTTGAAGCTCTTTTTCAGCAGAGATTACAATTTCTGGATCAACTGTAAAATCTAGTTTTTCATCTCTTCCTTCATAGTCAACTTTATTTAAAATAGTTTTAATAGCATTATATCTAGCAGTAAACTTATCATCACTTCTAATAATAGTCCAAGGGGACTTATCAGTATTTGTTTCTTGTATCATTCTATATTTTTTAGTGGTAAATTCATCCCATCTTACTTGCATTTGTAAATCAATTTCACTTAATTTCCATTGCTTTAGAGGATTTTCTTCTCTCTCTTCAAAACGTCTTGCTTGTTCCTCTTTTGATACAGAAAAATAGATTTTTAAAAAGTGAATACCATGTTCGATCAAACCCTCTTCAAATTTTTGAACAGTATTCATAAAAGTTTCATATTCTTGTTCTGTACAAAATCCAAAAACTGGCTCTACCATAGAACGGTTATACCAACTTCTATCAAAAATAACAATTTCACCAGCTTTTGGAAACTGTTGAACATATCTTTGAAAATACCATTGACCTCTTTCCACATCAGATGGTTTTCCTAAAGCTACTACCCTGTAATGTTTTTCATTCATATATCTTGTGATTCTTCTAATAGCTCCACCCTTACCAGATGCATCTCTTCCTTCTACTAAAATAATCATTTTCTCATTGTGTTTTTCTAAATGCTCTTGAAGTTTGATTAGCTCAACTTGAAAAAGTCTTAAAGCCTCTTCTTGAGACCTATATTCATACTTTTTATGAAGTTCTTGTAAAAACTCTTCTGAAGGTTTGTTTTCAAGTGTTTTAATAAACTCTTCATAATTTAATATCTCTTCAATATCTCTATCATATAACTTTTCAATCTTCATTCTTTCTCCAATTATAAAAAATGTAATATATCAAAAAATTATTACATTTTAATTATATTTTAAAATTTTTATAGTTTGCAAGAAAATAAAACAATATAGATATCTCTTTATTTGTCCAAATATATTCTTTACATAGTTTATCTTTTTTAGAACTAATATCAACTTGTTTTTTATATTTTCTTAGAATTGTATGGATAAAACTTTTTATATCATTTTCATTTGAGTTTAATAAAAAATCATGAAATATCTCTTCTTGATTTACAATAAAATACTCTTCATCTTTTTTAAAAAGCATAAGCAACATAGATACTTGCCAACTATGCCACTCTTTTTTATTTAATTCATTTAAATCCATCTTCTTATAATCAAAGATTTTATAAGAATCAAAAATTTTATGAACAATCCCACGCAAATTTCTTTTTGATAAATCTTCAATATCTTTTGGCAACCATAAACCTATAGAAGATGGCATTTGTATCTGCTTATCTTGAAAAGTTACCTCTTTTTCATAATTATAACTATTTGTTTGTTCTATCTTCTTATTATTTTTCTTAAGAAGGAAAAACAAAATTAATATAAATAGAACCAGTGAAACAATTATTTCACTAAAATTCATATATCCACTCCAATAAATTTTTCATCCAATAAAAAATACTTTTTATTACAACATAATGATGGAATATTTACATAAGTTTGTTTATCTAATATAAAAATCTTTCCTTGATGAAAATGACCTTCTATAACAATATCAGCCTGGTAATTAGCTAATCTTCTCTTTGCAAATGAATCAAAATCTTTCATTATAGAACATATATTTTTTTTCAACAAACCATAATAGATTTTTTTAGATATAAAATTGTTTATATCAATAAGATTCAAAAATACTAATAAAGGGTGGTTTCTGATGATTTTACAATATAGATTATAGTGCCAAGGTGTAAAATTATCTCCATGAGATAGTTGGACACTTTGTCCTTTATACTCTGCATCTAAGGGTTGATTTTCCCTTTTTACAACTAAAACATTTGGAAATAATGGTTTCATGTTATAATCATGATTACCCTCTAAATAAACAATTTGTATTTGTTTCGATAGTTCATTTATTATTCGGATTAATTTTTCATTTCTTTTAATAAAGTACTTGCTCTCGCCTGATATAAAGTCAAACATATCACCCATAAGGAAAAGTTGCGAAGTGATAATTGTCTTATCTTGCAACTTTTCTAAAAAGTTTAAAAACTCATGGTTTTTTTCATTGTAATGAGAATCGGCTACAAAAATAGCCCCATTTTCTATTTTAAGGAACATAAGCTATTTTTGGGATTCCTTCATCTTCTTCATAACCACACATTATGTTTGCATTTACAACAGCTTGTGAAGAAGCACCTCTTAAAAGATTGTCAATAGAAGAGTTAATAAAAAGTGCTTTACCATTTCTAATTACAAAAATATCACAAAAATTTGTACCTGCTGTAGTTTTTATATCTACAGGAGATTTTCTGATTCTTACAAACTTATTGTTTGCATATGCTTTTTGTAATACCTCTTCCACATCAATCTCATCTTTAAGTGTTGCGTATACAGAAACCAACATACCTCTTACAACTGGTAATAGATGTGGTACAAAATTGATTTGAAACTCTTTATCTTTTATAAGTTTTACTTTCTCTTCAATCTCTGGCATATGTCTATGTTTAAATGGATTATATGCATGAATATTCTCATCAAGGTTTACAAAATGTGCAACCTCACTAAGCTTTTTCCCTGCTCCACTAACACCAGATTTTGCATCAATAAAAATAGGTGTTCCCTCTTGTATAAAATCTACAAAAGGTAATAATGCTAACAATGAAGCTGTTGGATAACACCCAGGATTTGCAATAAGCTTTGCATCTTTTATTTTATCTTTGTAATATTCTGGTAAACCATATACAGCGTCGTTTAGATGTTCTTTATCCTCATGTGGACAATAGTTTTTTTCATATGTTTCCAATTCAAGTCTGTAATCTGCACTTAAATCAACAACTTTTACTCCTAAATCTAATAACTCTTTTGCAAAAGACATAGATGTTTTATGAGGTAATGCAAGGAAAGCAAGCTCGGCACTTTTTGCCACATCTTTAGCATTTGCGCAACTTACATCCATATTTAAAACACCCTCTAAACAAGGGTGTAACTCTTGAACTTTCTCTTCTCCAGTTGAGTTTGCAATATATGTAATATTAAATTTTGGATGGTTAATTAATATTTTTATTAATTCTAAACCTGTATATCCACTAGCACCAATAATTGCTACATTCATTATAATTTTAACTCCTTGTAACCTACCCAAAGAACCTCAAATGTTTTCTCTCCACCAGGAAGCTTAGCAGTGATTTCATCACCCTCTTCTTTTCCCATTAACTGTTTTGCTAAAGGTGAATTAAAAGAGATTAATCCTTTTTCAACATTTGATTCTACACCACCAACTATAGCGTATGTAAACTCTTCGTCTGTATCAACATCAACTAATTGTATAGTTGAACCAAAACTAACTTTATCATGTGGTAAACTCTCAGGATCTACAATCACTGCCTTTGAGATAATCCCACCTAATTCTGCAATTTGAGAGTCAAGTACAGCTAATTTTTCTTTTGCTGCATGATATTCTGCATTTTCTTTTAAATCTCCCAATTGCCTTGCTTCATCAAGAGCAATAACAGTTTCTGGCCTCTCTTTACTTTTTAAAAACTCTAAATCTTTTGTAATTTTTTCATAACCTACTCTTGTCATTGGCTCTTTATCCATACAAGACTCCTATATATAATTTAATACTTTAATTTGATATAATACCGAAATTTTTATAAAAGAGTAGATATGCAACAATACGATAGAACTATAAAACTGTTTGGTGAAGATAATTTCAAAAAGTTTCAAAATACAAAACTTATCCTTTTAGGTGTAGGAGGTGTTGGTAGTTTTGCATTGGATTCTTTATACAATACTGGAATCACAAATATTACAATTGTAGATTTTGATACTTATGAAGAATCAAATATGAATAGACAATTAGGAAGTCATGGAAATATAGGAAAAATAAAAGTAGATAGTTTAAAAGAGAAATATCCAAAAATTACACCAATTCATGCAAAAATAACTCCTGAATGGATAGACGACTTTGATTTTTCACAATACGATTATATATTAGATGCGATTGATGATATAAAACCAAAAGTACACCTCATAAATAAATACTATACAAAAGTTATTAGTACAAGTGGAAGTGCAAAAAGAATTGATCCAAGTAAAATAGAGTATAAATCTATTTGGGATACTTTCAATGATCCATTCATAAGAAAAATAAGATATGAATTAAAACAAAAAGGTTTTAAAAAGAAGTTTAAAGTTGTGTTTTCTAGTGAAGAGCCAAAATGTCTAGAAAAAGGAAGTTTTGAAGCTGTAACTGGATCATTTGGATTTATGATTGCCTCAGTTGTAATAAAAAAGTTAATTAACAAAAAGAAGTAAAATAATTTTCTAAAGTTAAGTATAAGAAAAAAAGCAATATAATTTACGTATATTAGAAATAAAGGGACTTCATGAGTGGTATTAATAGTGTTGAACAAATGACGCAAGGTCATTTAAGAAATGTACAACAGCTAGCAGTTTTTTATACTGGTCACAACAATATCTATGCAATCAATATTGCAAAAGTTAAAGCTTTTATAATAACAGAAGAAGTAACAATCAATGAAACTCCAGCTGATTCAAAAGTTATTGCAGGTATTGCAACTATTAGAGGGGAACCAGTTACTTTAATCAATCTTGATGCATGGTTGAATATTCCTACACTTGATATAAAAGATTATAAACTTATAATTTATTGTGAATTCAATCATAAAAAAGTTGGTTTTTTAATCAAAGATATGTTGGATATTGTAGAGAAGACAACTGATGAATTAAGGCATACAGAAGAAACAAATTCTAAAATCACATATACAACTTATGTAAAGGTTCATAATAAAGATGAATTATGTTCAGTATTTAATGCAGAGCAACTTTTAAAAGACTTAGGTTGGGTTGATGATGGAGAAGATACTCTAAATAAATATGTTGAAGCACCTTTTAATACTGAGAAACTTGTACTTGCAGCTGAAGATTCAGGTGTAGCAAGAGAAGTTTTAAGTAAATTTTTCAAAAAAGCAAGAATCCATTATGAAATATACAATAATGGAGCATTATTATTAGAAAGAATTAAAGAATTAGATGAAGAAGATATTGGACTAGTAATCACAGATATCGAAATGCCAGAAACTGATGGTTTCCAAGTTGCTTCATTTATAAAAAATAGCAATAAATATTCACATATACCTGTAATAGTAAACTCTTCAATGACAACAGATGCCGTAAAAAATAAAATGGCTACAATAGGAATTGATGGATTTATTGGTAAAACTGATATTCAAGCTTTATATTCAGCTACAAAAAGATTTTTAGGATAATCTAAATTTTTAAGCTAAAGATAGATTTAAATCTATCTTTAGTTTTTTCGTAACCACTCTTTAAAATATCCAATTTGACTTTCTGTTTGAGCAGATGCTGTACCACCATAAGAGTTTCTTGCATTCATCGAGTTTCTTAAATCAAGGTAAAATAATACCTCTTCACTTATATCATTGATTTGGTCATTTGCACTTCTAATCTCGTCAATTGTAAGTTCACTTATATCTTTGTTTAAAGAGTTTGCTTTTGTAACAACATCTTTTGTTATGTAATAAGCTGTTCTAAAAGGCATATTTTGTTTTTGTACTAAGAAGTCTGCTAAATCAGTTGCACTTAAATGCCCTATTTTACAAGCATTTTCCATTTTATCAACATTTACAATCATAGTTTTGATAACTTCATTTAATATTTTAAGTGAAATTTCCATAGTTTTAACAGAATCAAATACACCCTCTTTGTCCTCTTGAGTATCTTTATTATATGCTAGTGGTAAACCTTTCATTACTGTTAATAGTGAAATAAGATTTCCATAAACCCTTCCTGTTTTTCCTCTAAGAAGTTCAGGAACATCAGGGTTTTTCTTTTGTGGCATGATTGAGCTAGTTGTTGCATATTCATCTGACATTCTTACAAATTGAAACTCATATGATGACCAAAGGATTAACTCTTCAGAGATTCTACTTACATGCATCATAGCTGTACTTATATTAAATAAAATCTCTAAAGCAAAATCTCTATCACTAACTGTATCCATAGCATGTAGCGTTGGTTCTTTGAAACCTAATTTTTCACAAGAACTTTCTCTATTTATGTTGTGTGGAGTTCCAGCTAATGCAGCACTTCCTAATGGAGAATAATCATTTCTTTCAATAGAGCTTTCAAATCTTTCAAAGTCTCTTTTAAACATATTTGCATAAGCTAATAGATGATAACCAAAATTAAGTGGCTGTGCATGTTGTAAATGTGTCATACCTGGAATTAAAGTACATGTATGATGAGAAGCTACATCAACAAAAGTTTCAACTACCTCTTTTAATAAACTTTTTATATAAATAGATTTCTCTTTTACATACAATCTAAAATCAGTTGCAACTTGGTCATTTCTACTTCTTGCAGTATGAAGTCTTTTCCCAGGTTCACCAATAATTTCAGTAAGTCTACTTTCAACTGCCATATGGATATCTTCAAAAGCTAATGAAAATTGGAACTCTCCACTTTCTATTTCATCTTTTACTTGTAAAAGACCTTTTTGTATTGCTTCTTGTTCCTGTGCCGTTAAAACTCCTTGCTCACAAAGCATTTGAGAGTGAGCAATACTTCCTTTGATATCTTGAGCATAAAGCTCTTTATCAAACATAATTGAAGCATTGAACTCATCTAAAATTTGAGCATTAGTGTTTTTTAGTATTTGATTATTTTGATTTGACATCTATATTCCTATGTTTAATAAGCTAATTTTCGCGTATTATAACATAAGTGTTATTAGTTAAAAGCAGAGATATCCATTGGATTAGTTTTTGTAATCTCTTTATACTTTTTTATTGCCAAAAGAATATTTAATAAAAATAAAAGATTTGAAACAATAAAAATTATTGCACCGATATACAAAAATATTTCACTTATATAAAAGGCTAACACAAAAAATAAAATTGATGAAATGTAGATAAAAAACTGTATTTTTACTCTATCTTCAACTATTAACTCTCTCATAGTTGGTACATTAAAATACCCTTTTGATGTCAAATGAAACCAACATAAAAATGGCACTATTTTATATATCATTCCTTGTAGTAAACTATATAAAAAACCTAAACCTATAGATGTGGCTAGAAGATAACTACTATTTGATAAAAAAAGCCAAATAAACATAGATATACTCAAACTATAAAAACAAAGTTTCCAATAAAGTAATGTTACATCGAAGATAGGTCTTTTTCTATTGTTTAAACTATCTAAACCATAATAAGCAAAAGTCAAAACTGAAAATACTACTAATAGCTTAACTATTGTTATATCTAAATTTAAAAGCTCAATAATAGAAAATAAAATCAAACAAGAAACTAATAAAATAGGTAATTTATTTTCAATAAATTTAGGAAAGTTTTTTGCTACGTAAAACATAGGTATAACTTGAAATGAAACCCCCATTATTATGATTAAAGCAAATCCAAATATCCCAAATAGTATATGTATATTTACTATATTATAATGGTATTGTGTAATATTTAAATTTATATGTGACATTGATAAATATAATCCCAAACATATTGTAATAATACCAACTATTGTAAATATTCTCATAGCTTTTACAGTTGGTGTTACAAACTTAACTTTAAAAAGTAATACCATGCTAAAAATAAAAAAACTAAAAAACCCAATGGCTAAATAAATAGTTGCAAAATTTAAAAAATATTTTATATCAAAAATAAAATAAAAAGAAAAAAACAAAGTTCCAAAGCTTAAAAACAAATGTATGATTGTTGCAAATATTTTAGGTCTTTTTATTACAGCTCCTGCTAATACAGGCATCATTTGTTGCATTGCCCCTATTATTACCATAGATAAAACACCTAATGTAAATAGATGCACTACAGAAATTGCAATATTAGAATATCTATTCATAATCGATGAACTATCATTGCTTAATATCACAATTGAAATTAATATGGCAAATAATGGTGCTGTAATAAAAAATCTAAAAGGAACATCTATTGGTGGAGCTTGTTCTAAAGATAAACCTTGATTAAACATCTTATAACTTTTATAAATTTTTCATTTGCTCAACTATTGAAGCAACCTCATTACCCAAATGCATATCAGCCATTTTATATAACATCTGCTCCTCTTTCATATTATGTTGTTGCATCAACATCATTAAAGTTTCACTAAGACCAAAAAAATGGTTTTTATCTTTTTGTGCAATATCTTTTTGCATTTGTTCTAAAACTTGTTTCATTTGTGAATGTTCCATTCTCATAACTTGAGTTGGTCCCCCTTGCATACCTGTTTTTGTTTCAAAAGCTGGAAACATTACATTCTCTTCCATCTCAAAATGATGAATTAAATCTTTAGAAAACTCTTGAAAAATTTTCTCACAATCATTCCATTGTTCCATTGCAACACTATTTTCTAACTTAGCAAAGACATCATCACAATTTCTATGATCCTGTGTTAAAAAAGACGATATTGTAATATCCATAACTATATCCTTATTATAATTTTTTCAAATTATATGAAAATATAAAATTTATTAAATTGATTGTAATCAATTTTTTTAGATGAAATTAGATATTCTAAATTTATGAATACTTTAAACCTTATAAAAAAACTTTCAATTTGGGAAGAAAGATTAAATAGATATAAAGATGCCTTTAAAGAAAATCAAGATATTGAAAACTATGAAGAGGTAAAAAAATTTCTTAAAACTATTGATGAATTTGTAAATATCTATAATACTACAAAAACAAAAAGTGATGAAAGAAGATATTACACGGCTATAAAATATTGGATTGAATTAAATGAAAAATATATGCAGCTTTTAGAAAATTTATATGTGGCATATAAAGGGGATTATTTAAAAGATGAAAAGTAAAGCTTACGCTTTACTTTTTAAAATTAGATCGGTAAAACTCTAATATTCTCATCAACTTTTTGTTTTAAAACTGATTCGATTGCATATAAAGTACCAGTATCTCCTGATGCACAACCATTACATGCACCTAAATATCTAATATAGATATCATAATGAGGAATATTTTCTTTGATATCAATAATCTCCATATTTCCACCATCCATCATTAACATTGGTCTAATATCTGTATCTAAAACTTCATCAACCATTTTAATTCTTTGAACAATAGTCATCTTATCAAAAGTAGATGCACCAGAAGCACTTAAATCAGCAGCTTGTTTTAATTTATCATGCTCCATCTCTTTTCTAGTGTTTTCTAAAATATCTACAAGATACATCTCTTTTTCTTCATGACCACCAGGTTTAATACATGATTTACAGAAAGCTCCAGCTTTTGTATAATCTGTAATCTCTTCAACTGTTTTAAGATCATTTAATTTAATAACCTCTTGTAGTGTTGATAATGAAACCCTTGCACACTCACAGATAATGAACTCTTCTTCAAAAGATTCCATATCTACACCTTTATATTGTGAAGCGGCTTTTTTGATAACATCATAAGCCATAACTGAACAGTGCATTTTTTGAGGTGGTACTGCTGGAACATCTGGATGATCTCTTAATGCTTTTTCAACATCAATATTTGTGATTTTAACTGCTTCATCAACAGTTTTACCAATACAAAGCTCAGCCATTGCATCAGATGAAGCGATTGCTGTACCACAACCAAAAGATTTAAATTTTGAATCTAAAATTTTATTTGTTGATTCTTCAACACACCAATAAAGTCTAACTGCATCACCACATGATTCAGCACCAAAGTCAGCAACAATTAGTTTTCCACCTAACTCTTTTGCTCTTTCTTCAGTAATCTCACCTTGGTGAGTAGGTGCGTCCATTCTTCTAATTACTTGATTTGAATATTCATCCCAAATTGAACCACTAATTAAATCATTCTTAGCCATTATTCTATCCTTAGTTTATTTTCTTTTTTTATTATAATTCTGATACATGATTTTTTGGTGTATATGCATAAGAACTTGAGATTGCTCTAAGTCTCGCGATTGCACCTTTAATCACTTCAATTGCATAATCGATTTGCTCTTCTGTGTTAAATCTACTTAAACTAAATCTTACACCCGTATGAGCTAATTCACTATCACTTCCAAATGCATTCATAACTGGATTTGCTTCTAAATCCTCACTTGCACATGCTGAACCTGTTGAGGCACCAATTGTTTTTTGGTTCATATCCCAAAGCATTGATTCACCCTCTACACCTCTAATTGAAATAAGTGTAGTATTTGGCGTTCTATTATCTTTTCCACCAATTACGATAGTTTCAGGAATCTCTAAAATTGCATCTTCAAGTTTGTCTCTTAATCTTTTTACTTCAGTATTCTCATACTCTAAAGCCTCTTTAGATGTTGCAAGTTTCATTGCAACTCCCATTCCAACCATAGAAGCTACATCAACTGTACCAGCTCTATGACCACCCATTTGTTCACCACCATGCATTAAAGGTGTTAACTCATAACCTTTTTTTACATATAAAGCACCAACACCTTTTGGTCCATGAAACTTATGAGCTGAAAGAGAAAGATAAGTTACATTACAATCTTGTACATCTACAGGAATTTTACCAATTGCTTGTGTAGCATCAGTATGGAAAGGAACACCAGCTTCTTTACAGATTTGACCAATCTCTTTTATTGGGAAAATTTTACCTGTTTCATTGTTTGCCCACATAATTGAAACTAAAGCTGTATCTTCTCTAATATAATCTTTTACTTGTGAAGCATCTAAAACACCCTCTTCATTTACAGTTAAGTAAGTTACACTAACACCTTGTGTTTCTAAAAATTTACATGTTGCAGTAATTGCTGGATGTTCAACTTCACTTGTAATAATATGGTTTTTATTACCATTTAAGATTTTATCAATCCAAATACCTTTTAAAACAGTATTATTACTCTCTGTTGCATTTGCAGTGATAATAATATCATCTTCATCTGCTGCATTAATTCCATCATACAAATAATTTAAAGCTTCAACCATTTTAGGATGAGTTCCTGCTCCAAACTTATGTAAAGAGTTTGGGTTCCCATATATATGGCAAAAAAATGGTTCCATTGCTTTAAAAACTTCTGGGTCTACCATTGTCGTTGCGTTATTATCTAAATATACTTCCATTGCTGTTCCTACTAAATTTTAATGATTCTCATGCAATATGTATTCCACAAAAACCCTATTTTTCAATTAAACTGCGAAATTATATTTTAAATAGGATAAAAATTGTCTTAATTTAAAAAACTAACCTTTCATTTTTGTTAAAAAAATTATTTTTTAATAAAATGAAGATTTTGAATATTTGTTAGTTGTTAAAAAAAGATATTTAAAATATAATTACATTTTTAACATTGTATCTTATAAATATACATCAATCAAGATTAAAAGTGTATAAGATATATACATCAAAATAAAATTTAATACCTACTTTTAAGCTAAACTTAATTAAGCAATATCTCTATTTTTTTGCTGATTAATTGTTTTTTATCTGTATCTAACTCTTTTTCAAATTGTTTTTTTAACCAATATATTACTAACTTTTTATAGCCATAAGTTGAAGCAGTATCAATCAGATAATTAACCTGAACATTTGTAAGTTGTTCTCTAATTAAACTAGCTGCAATAAATTTTGATGTAATTTGCTCCATCGAAGTTAAATCTTTAAATGCTAAATCATATTTTTTTAATAAAAAATTTCTATAAAAACTTTGATATTGTTTTGGTAAATACTCGATTTGTATTTTATTTAGTTTTTGATTTAACATTTGAAAATATATATCTAACTCTTTGGATAAAACTAAATCTCTTATAGATTCATACTCTTTACAATAATTAGTTTGTTCAATACTCATATTTAAAGCACATGCAGAGATATATACTCTTGCTAATTGGTTTAGATTTGCACTTTGTTTTGCATTTGTTATCGCTGTATTTATATAACTTTTTGCCAAAATATCTTGATTTGATAAAAAATATTTTTCATAAGAATTATATGCACTTGTACTATTATATTCCCATTGATTAGGTGGTGTTTTAAAAGAACATCCTGCAAAAATTAAAATTATAAATAGTATAAAAATATTTAATCTCATGGTAAATTTACCTTTTCACTCTTTTTATCCTGAAATATTGTATCAACTTTTTGGATAATCTCATTTGATTTTGATATTCCAACTTTTATTTGTTCTTTTATAGAAATCAAATCTTTATCATATGAACCTACACTATTTACAACCCCATCTAAAGTTTTTAGTTTTAATTCTATATCTTTTGCAATTTCTCCTAATTGTTTTACAAATTGAGTCAATAAAGGAAGTATATCTTTATGTACATCTGAACTTATATTATTGAATCTATTAACTAAAAGAGGAAGTTCATTTATAGTTTTTATAAAAGATTCAGTTGCTTTTTTATCCCCTGTTATAGTTGTAAGGAGTGATTTGTTTTTTGCTAGAGTTTCACTAAATTTTTCTATATTTTTTACTGTTTTCATCAACTCTGAATCATCTTTTGCAAGATATGTTGTAATTTTATCAACTGAATTTACTATATTTTCCATTTTTAAAACTATTGGCTCTAATTTTAAAACCAAATCATTAATATCATTACTAATAAGTGTTTGTATAGTAGAACCCTCTTTTAATATAGGGTTTCCGATAGCTGAATAAAGTATAATATATGATGAACCAATCAAAGGTTTTCTTATCATAAGTAAGCTATCTTCACTTACCCATTTTTGATTCTCTTCATTTACAGAAAAACTTAACTCAACAGTACCATTATCTAAAAGTTTTATAGTATCAACCTGCCCTACTTCAAAACCTGAAACCTTTACAGGCATACCAACTGTCAAAGCATCTGCACTATATGTACTAAAATAGTAACTAAATTTTTTCTCAAAAATACCATCTTTTATCAAAGTATAACCTATGATAAAAACTGCATTTAACAATAACAATAAAACTAAAATTCCAACTTTTAATTTTAATCTACTAGTACTCATATTTTCACTTTCAATATAATATCACTACAAATAATAACTCAATCATTATTATTAAACTTAACATTATAGTTAATATCTTTATAATAAACTCTGTATATCTATAGATTTCATTTTGTTTTTTATGCCCAAAATATATTGGAACACTAATAGCGATAAAACCAAATATAGAAGTTTTAATCAATAAAAGTAAAATATCCTTAAATCCTATAGAACTTAAAATCATCTCTTTATATGTAAAAAAATCTATTTTAAAATAAAAAGAGGAAACTATAAATCCACTAATAAACACAATTGAGATAAAAAATAAAGAGATTAAAGGAAGAGTTATACAACTATTTATAATCTTTGGAATATATACATCATCAATTAGATTATCATTATCTTTTTTTAAAACTTTTATCTTTTCATGGGAAGATAAACTATAAGTTAATATAAAAAAAATAGTACAAAATATGGGAGATAATTCATTTATAATCATAGAAGTTAACAAATCTATAAACTTTTGGCTAAAACTTAGATTTATTGCCATAGAGATTATGGCTAAAATAAGTGTTGAGCCAAACAATATTGCAAAAAAGATATAAATAAATAACTTTTTTATAGCACTTAGATAAATCTGTTCAAATAAAAAATTTATTGATGTTTGACTATAAGAATTAAATGAAAATATTCTAAAACTACACCCTATAAAAAACACTATAAACTCATATAGTTCAATAAGATATATTATAACTTTTTCACCAATATTTTCTAAAAATCTTTTAAACAAAATTAACTCTTTCATACTATTAAATAGCATATAACTTTAGATTTATACTCAAATAATGTTATCAAAATAGTAATGAATTATCTATAAATTTATTTAGATAATATTTATTTTAAATGAGTCAATTAAGAGACATTGTTTTGATACAATTTCATTAAACTAACAAAAGAGAAAAAATGCAAAGATTATTTAGCTTATTATTTATATTATTTATTATTGGTTGTAATGATACAAAAACTACCCTTCCAAATATAGAAGCCTCATTTAGACAAACAGAATGTTTTTCAAATACAATTGATAATACCGGACTAATTTGTGGATATGTAGATGTACCAAATGACTATTTTAATAAAACAGCAACTTACTCAATACCAATTATTATAAAAAAAACTACAAGTGAAAAGAAACTTCCTCCATTAGTTATTGTAAATGGAGGACCAGGGGATAGTGTAATAGCAGAATATAAATATTGGTTAGAAAGATTAGATTATAAAAACAGAGATATAATAATTTATGATCAAAGAGGTACAGGATTTTCTAAACCTTTTTTAGAATGTAATGAAATATTTAACAAATATGATGAATTGATTTATGAAAAAGAAAAAAATATCAATCCCTATTTAGAAAGCTTCAATGAGGATATTTTTAATCAAAACTTTAAAGACCTTTACCAAAATAAATATTCTGAATGCAAACAAAAACTTATAGATAACAACAATTCGCCTAACTATTTTACTACTCGTAATAGTGCTTATGATATTGAATCTATAAGAAAAACACTTGATTTAAATAAAGTTACTCTATTAGGAATATCTTATGGGACAAGACTAAGTTTGGAATATATGGAACTATATCCTTTTAATATTGATTCTGTGATATTAGACTCTATAGCTCCCAAAGAACCAGAGATATATGATATGTCAATAACTCCAGTAAAAAATACATTTATACAACTTTTTGAATTATGTAAAAATGATATCTTGTGTAATCAAGCATACCCTGAATTAAAAAAAGAGTATTTATTTATTAGTGATTACTTAAATAATAATCCATATAAAACAACAGTTATTGATTCTTCAAATAAATTAAAAGAAATAATTATTTCAGGTGAAACTATTTCTGATTATATTTTCTTATCACTTTATAATGAAAATTTAATATCTCAAATGCCTTCTTTTATTCATAATGTATATAATGAATTAATTATCAATAAATTTGACTTAATTGATTACTTAATTCAAATAATTGGTCCTCCTGATGATTTTGGGAAATATAATTCAAATATTATGACTATTGCAATGGTTTATAATGATATTCCATTATCAATAAATGAATTACTTAGCAATTATGAACAATTAGCTGAATATAAACCTATTTCAAGTAAATATATCATATATAAATCAATTGAAGAATTTAATCTTATTGAAGAAACCCAAATAACAAAAAGCACTTATGATAACAATATCAGAACCTTAATTTTATCAGGAGAACTTGATCCAGTAACAACTGTATCATATGCACAATATATTCATAATAAACTAAAGAACTCAACAATGGTAACTTTTAAAAATATCGCTCATAATATAGAGAGAACCATTTGTGGTAAACAAACTATTCAAAAGTTTTTAGATGATACAAATAACTTTACACCCCCAGAATGTGTAAATGATGAAAATAAAATTAATTTTTATATTCCTGAAAATTTATAATAGTTTTATATACTAAAAAACTTTATTTTCCAAATTGTAAATTATTTGTAAAGAAACAGTACTTTTGATATTTACACTTTTATTTTAAAATTTCGCACTTTAAAATAGGAGAAGAGATATGACTTTTGATTTAAAAGTTATAAAAATTGGTTTAGCTATTACACTTTTATCATTGATATTTAGTGTTGGTATGGGTGTTGTGTTTGGTGCAAATGAAAAGGTGTTTAAAAACTACATCTCAACAAATGTAGAATTAAATCCACAAGTTCACGATAAAAAAAGTGAATCAAAAATTTGGAGATATGCTCAAAGAGCACACTTTCATGCAGGTGGAATTGCTGCGTATTCACTGGCTTTGTTACTTATCATTTTATTTTCAAAAATGAAAGACTCATATAAAAGATTAAGTTCAACTCTAATTGGTATAGGTACTTTATACCCTTTTGCATGGCTTACAATATTTATGCTTGCCCCTCATATAGGAAGAGATGCAGCTAAACATCATATACTAACAGAAAGTATTGTATATGTAAGTATGGCAGGATTCACTGTAGGCTTAATTATCTTACTAGGAAGTTTATTTTTTAACTCTTTTAATACTGATAAGTAAGCTAAAAGATTCATTGAAATATCAATGAATCTTTACTTTTAAATAACCAAACTTAATACTACTTCTTAATAATTCTTTAATAAATATCTTGTTACATTTATATAAATAAGACAATTTTAGTCCTATTTAAAAAAGGAGTTATTATGGCTTCAAATGAACAAATAAAAAATTTATTGAAAGAAGACTACAAGCTGGGCTTTGAAACCTTAATAGAAAGTGATACTTTTCCTAAAGGTTTAGATGAAAATGTTATCAAAGCTATATCAAAAAAGAAAGAAGAACCTGATTGGCTTTTAGAGTTTAGACTTAAAGCTTTTAATAAGTGGTTAAATATGGAAGAACCAACTTGGGCACATTTAAAATATCCAAAAATTGATTACCAAGATATTTCATATTATTCTGCTCCTAAAAAAGCACTTGATAGTTTAGATGAAGTTGATCCAGAGATTTTAAAAACTTATGAAAAACTTGGAATACCTTTGGAGGAACAAAAACTATTAGCTGGGGTTGCGGTAGATGCTGTATTTGACTCAGTATCTGTTAAAACTACTTTTCAAGAGGAGCTTGAAAAACTAGGAATTATCTTTTGTTCTATCTCAGAAGCAGCACGAAATCATCCAGAACTTTTAAAAAAATATTTAGCTTCTGTAGTGGGACCTGCTGATAACTATTTTGCATCATTGAATAGTGCAGTTTTTACAGATGGTAGTTTTGTATATATCCCACCAAATGTAAGATGCCCTATGGAGTTATCTACATATTTTAGAATAAATGCTTTAAATACAGGTCAATTTGAAAGAACACTAATCATTGCTGATAGTGGAAGTTATGTCTCATACAACGAAGGATGTTCTGCACCAAGCAGAGATGAAAGACAACTTCATGCTGCTGTGGTAGAACTTATAGCTTTAGATGATGCACAAATAAAATACTCAACAATCCAAAACTGGTATCCCGGTGATGAAGAGGGTCGTGGTGGTATTTTAAATTTTGTTACAAAAAGAGGATTGTGTAAAGGAGATAATTCAAAAATCTCTTGGACACAAGTTGAAACAGGTTCATCTCTTACATGGAAATACCCTTCATGTATCTTAAAAGGGGATAATAGTGTAGGAGAGTTTTACTCTGTAGCTATTTCAAGTAAAGCCCAACAAGCAGATACAGGTACAAAGATGGTACATCTTGGAAAAAACACAAAATCAACTATTATCTCTAAAGGTATCTCTGCTATGAAAGGGGTAAATGCTTATAGAGGGTTAGTAAAAGTTGGTAAAAATGCACACAACGCAAGAAATGTTTCCCAATGTGATTCTTTGCTAATAGGAAATCAATGTAAAGCAAATACCTATCCATACCATGAGATAAGTAATAAAAGTGCAAATATAGAGCATGAAGCAACCACTTCTAAAATATCAGAAGAGCAACTATTTTATCTAAATCAAAGAGGTATTAGTGAAGAGGATGCTATAGCTATGATTGTAAATGGTTTTTGTAAAGAGGTTTTAAAAGAGCTTCCAATGGAGTTTGCTGCTGAAGCTAAAGAGTTATTGAATATCTCTTTAGAAGGTAGTGTTGGTTAAAAAAATATTGAAGGATTTAAGATGCTTAATATACAAAATTTAAAAGTAAATATAAATGATAAAGAGATTTTAAAAGGGCTTGACCTTGATATCAAAGAGGGGGAAGTTCATGTTATTATGGGACAAAATGGTTCTGGTAAATCTACTTTGGTAAAAGCTATATCTGCCCATTATGATTGTGATATCACTGATGGTTCGATGAGCTATAAGGGTAAAGATTTATTAGAATTAAATGCTAGTTCTAGAGCAAATGAAGGGATATTTTTAAGTTTTCAAAACCCTGTGGAGGTTCCTGGGGTAAATAACAGCTATTTTTTAAAAACAGCTTTAAATGAAAAAAGAAAATATCACAATGAAGAAGAACTAGATGCTATGCAGTTTCTAAAACTAACAAAAGAGGAATTAGAAAAATATAGCATAGATAAAAAACTTCTTCAAAGGGATTTAAACGAAGGGTTTAGTGGTGGAGAGAAAAAAAGAAATGAATTGATTCAACTTTTGATTTTAAAACCTGATTTGATTATGTTAGATGAGATAGATTCAGGTCTTGATATTGATGCTATTAAAACCGTGGCAAATGTTATCAATGATTTATTAAAAGACAAGTCAAAAACACTTCTAATGATAACACATTACGATAAACTAATAAGTCTAATCAAACCTGACTTTGTACATATTTTAGAGGATGGAAAAATCATCAAAAGTGGTGATGCTTCTTTAGCCCAACAAATAAATGAAAAAGGTTTTCAAAAAGGGGTTTAATTATGAGACCAATTGATTTAAAAAATATAAATTTCCCAACTAAAAAAGATGAAGAGTTTAGAAAAATAAACCTATCAAAACTTTTGGAAAATGAATACAAAAAAACAAAAGAGTACACTCTTGATTTTAATAGTATTGAAAAAAGTATTAAAAGTGAAAATCAGTTTTTAAAAATAAATGAACAATTAGAAACAAAAACTTATGAACTTAAAATAGAACAATCAAATACTGAGCCAATAATCATAATTCATAATCTAAAAGATGATGATACAATCTATTCAAATAGTTTAAATATTGTCTTAGAAAAAGGTGTTGAAGCAACTATTGTTGAGATTTTTTTATCTGATTGTAAAAACTCTTTTTATAGTGTAAATAGAAGTTTAGAAGTAAAAAGCAATGCCACTTTAAACTATATAAAATATCAAGATATACTAGAATCAAACAAACTAATTTATAATCAAATAATTAGTTTAGATAAAGATGCTAAATTAAATAGTACAAGTTTTGAGTTAGGAGATGGACAAAACCTAAATATCTATGAAACTAATTTATCAGAAGAAAACTCTTCACTAAACCTTTGTGGTTTAGTAAGATTAAAAAATAGTGCAAATAGTTCAACTATATTTGATACTTTGCATAGTGCAAAAAATACTTTTAGTAATATCAAATACAAACACTCTTTACATGATTTGTCAAAAGCAGTTTATGAGGCAAAATCAAAAGTTGATAAAAATGCTAAAAATGCAAAAGTTTTGCAATCATCAAATACAATTTTACTAAGTAATGAAGCAACAATTTTTGCTAAACCTCATCTTGAAATCTCTATTGATGAACTTGAAGCTAGCCATGCTGCTACAACAGGTGGTTTGGATGAAGATCAACTTTATTATTTACAAACTAGAGGAATCCCAAAAGATGTTGCATTTGAGATGTTATTAAAAGCTTTTGAGAATGAAATATTTGATACTATAAACAATCAAAAAGCAAAAGAGTTAATACAAGATTTTAAAAGGAGTGATTATGTTTAAAAAAGATTTTCCATATTTTAAAAATAGTAAAACCATATATTTAGACAACGCAGCAACCACTCAAAAAAATCAAAGTGTAATTGAGTCTCAATTAGAGTATTATGCATTTTATTGTGCAAATACCCATAGAAGTAGTTTTGGGGATGCAAATAAAGCTACTATCGCATATGAAAACGGTAGAAAAACTTTAAAAGAGTTTATCAATGCCTCATTTAATGAAGAGATTATTTTTACAAAAGGTGTAACTGAGTCTATAAATTTTATAGCAAACTCATATGCAAAAGATTTTAAAACAGTTATTATCTCAAGTTTAGAACACCACTCAAATATTGTCCCTTGGCATATGCAAGGAAGAAGTTTAGGTAAAGGGCTTGAAGTAGTAGAGTGTAATGAAAATTTAGATTTTGATTTTAATCATTTTACACAAATACTAAAAAAACACCCTAAATCATTTGTAAGTATTACACATATTTCAAACGCTTTTGGAAAGATACACGATATAAAAGCTATCATACAACTTGCCCATAAATATGATTGTAAAGTTTTGATTGATGGGGCACAAAGTTTGGCTCATATGAGTATAGATGTCAAAGATTTAGATGTAGATTTTTTTGCAATCTCAGGTCATAAAACTTTTGGACCAACTGGTGTTGGAGCTATTTATGTTAAAAAAGAGTTATTAGAGGATTTAAAACCTTATCAAACAGGGGGAGCAACTATTCATGAGGTTGAGTTTAGTGGTTCTACACTTCTTGATTCTCCATATAAGTTTGAAGCTGGAACTCAAAATATTGCTGGTGTGATTGGTTTTGCAAAAGCTTTAGAGTATATTTCACGGATTGGTTACGAAAATATAGAAAGTATTGAAAAGGATGTTTATAGTTATTTAAATGAGGAGCTTAGTAAGTTACCTAATATAGTTTTTTATAATGATATAGAAAATGCTATAGGAAGTAGAAGTTTCAACTTTAAAGGGCTTAGCCATGATGATATTGGCATTTTGGTTGATAAAATGAATATAGCATTAAGGGTGGGTCATCACTGTGCTCAACCTATTATGAAAAAGTTAGGAATAAAAGGAACAATTAGAGTTTCTATTGCTTTTTACAACGATTATAATGATGTAAATGAATTGATAAAAGCACTTAAAAAAGCTTTGAGTATGTTAAGTTAAAGGTAAAGTTTTGAGTATAAAACAAAGAATAGAAAATATAAAAGAGGATTTAGATTTTTTTGAAGATGAGTTACAAAAATATGAGTTTATTATAGATTTAGGAAAAAAGTTAGAACCTTTTGATGATAAAGATAAAATCCCTGAAAATATCGTTCATGGTTGTACCTCACAAGTTTGGCTAACATGTGAAAAAAAAGATGGTAAACTTTATTTTCATGGTACCTCTGATACTGTTATAGTAAGAGGTTTAGTTTATATATTATTAAACATATTTTCAGATTCAACTATAGAGGAATTAAAAGAAGTTGATATGGATATAGTTTATGAGTTAAACCTTAGTGAAGTTATAACTCCAAATAGACAAAGTGGAGTTATAGGGATGATGAAAAAAATAAAAGAGTATGCAAACAAAGCATAAAAGAGCATAAGGAGTTATTATGCTAAAAATAAATGAAGATGAAATAAAAGAAAAAGTAATAAACAATATAAAACATGTATTTGACCCAGAAATACCAGCAAATATTTATGACTTGGGGCTTATATATAAAATAGAGTTTGAGGTTAAAGACAACTATACTTATTGTTATATTGATATGACACTAACCTCACCTGCTTGTCCTGTAGCAGAAAGTTTATTAGAACAAGTAAGATATGTAACACTTGGGGTTGAGGAGATTGATGAAGTTAATGTTAATCTTGTTTTTAATCCACCTTGGGATCCTAGTATGATGAGTGAAGATGCAAAAGAGATTATGGGTGCTTCAGGAGCTATGATTTAAAATATGAAAGATAAAAATATCAAAGTATTATGTGTAGAAGATGATGAGATAGCAAGGGAAAATACAGTTGAGTATTTAGAAAACTATTTTGAAAATATTTATGAGGCAAGTGATGCAATAACTGGTTTAAAACTTTTTAATCAAATAGACCCAGAGATTATAATCACAGATATACAAATGCCCAAGCTAAATGGTTTAGAGTTTATAAAAAAGATTAGAGAAAAAAATAAAAAAACACAAGTTATAGTTTTGAGTGCCTTTTCAAATAAAGAGTATCTTTTTGAGGCAATAGAACTACAACTTGTAAAATATCTAATCAAACCAATCAAAGAAAATGAACTAAAAAAAGCTTTAGAAAGTTGTATTCAAAGTATAAATGAGGATAACTCAAACATAATAAAACTTGATGAAAACTGTTTTTTTGATACTTTTAATAGCAGTTTAAAATACAACGATCAACTTATCAAACTAAGAGCCAAAGAGATTGATTTGCTTCAATTACTAATCAAAAATAAAAACCGATTTGTAACATATGAAGAGATTGAAAACTATGTTTGGCAAGATAGTGTTATGACAAAAGATGCTTTAAAAACCTTGATAAAAAATATTAAACAAAAACTTCCAAAAGATACAATAACAAACCTAACAGGTATGGGATACAAAATTGAACTATGATTTAACTATGGTTTTATTGTATGGTATAACCTTTGGTATTTTAATCATGAGTATCATATATACTGCTATTAGATATATCTATACAAAAGAGTTAAGTTATATTGCTTATAGTTTTATGCAGTTTTTCTCTTTAGTCTTTATAGGTTTTTATAGCAAACTTTTTATATCAAATCTTTTATATCAAGATATTGCCCTACTTTTAGCAACTCTTAGTGCAGTAGTTTTTGCTATCTCTTTTTATGAGGGAAGATTTATCCCTATTATGAAAAACAACAAAGAGTTATTTATCAATACTATTTTTTTAAATCTTGTGATATTAACCTCTTTTTACCACTATTTATTATTTGAATATATCCCTTATACAATTGTTTATGCCATTTTATTTGTTTCTGTAATTTTTAATATAAAAGAGGGATTCAAACCAACACTGATATATGTTTTAGGATGGTCAGCTTTTTGTTTTTTACTTTTTGTTTTTGATTTTAAAAGTTTTTATGAACAAAAAGGTTTTATAGATATTGTACTTTTAGCCTTTGCTATTGAAGCTGTTTTATTTACCTTATCTGTTTCATACAAGTATAAAGAGGAAAAGAAACAAAATCAAGAGATAGAAAATATGCTACTACAACAATCACGTTTAGCAAAAACAGGTGAACTTATAGGAAATATAACTCATCAATTTAGACAACCACTTAACAATATCTCATATATCTTGATAAACTTAAAAAAAAGATTTGAAAACAATAATTTGGACGAAAAATATTTTGATAAAAAACTTTTACAAGCAAACCAACAACTAGAGTTTTTATCAAATACAGTTGAAAACTTCAAAGAGTTTTATGCCCCTTCAAAACAAAAAGAGGTTTTTAGTGTAAAAGAGGCTTTAGAAAATACACTTTTAATTCTAAGTTCTGATTTAGAAAAAAGAACAACTACTATAAATTTTAATACAAATGAAAATATAAAAATATCAGGAGTTAAAAACGAATTTTCTCAAGTTCTTTTAGCTTTAATATCAAATGCAAATGAAGCTTTAATCAATACCTATAAACCTACTATTGATATAGATATATCTTCAAATAGTGCAGAAGTTATCATAAGTATTAGTGACAATGCAGGAGGAATCAAACAAAACAATCTATCAAAAATCTTTCAACCATACTTTTCAACAAAAGAAAATGGTACAGGTATAGGATTGTATATGGCAAAAACAATTATAGAAGATAGTTTTAATGGAAAAATAAAAGTGGAAAACTCTCAAAAAGGAGCAGTTTTCTCACTTTTTATTGAAAAGTCTAATTAGGATAAACAAATACTAATTCTTTTACAACTTTTATATTTTTATCCTCTTTTGCATGAAGTGTGATTTGCACTTTTGAAGTAGGATTTATTTGTTTTGTTCCAATAACTAGAACAGTTTTAGCTCTTTTTTGAGCATCCAATTTTAATGGTGAATATCTTTTTACATAAAAATCATTATCTAATACATTTAACTCAAAAGTGTAACTTTTATCCATTCTATTTTGAATAGTAAGTACATAGTTATTTGAGATATTCCCGTTATTATCAACTTTATATAAACCTGTAGTTCTATTGATATTTACTAAGAATAGTTCTTTTTCACTCATATAAAAAGCTGTAAAAAATACACAAACCACTAAAGCAAAAATATAAGCCATATTTCTTTTTGAAAATATTTTACTAATCTTATCTTTTAAAACAATATTTGTACTACCCCAATATATCAACGATTTTTTTCCAAGTTTTCCCATAACTGTACTACAAGCATCTGAACACTCTAAACAGTTGATACACTCAACTTGTAAACCTTTTCTAATATCTATATTAGTTGGGCACACCTTTACACATGCCTCACAAGTAGTACACTCTTCATTTGCTACAAACTGTTTTATATCAAATATAGATTTTTGTCCATTTTGGTAAATATCTCCACCTCTATTTGTATTATAGATTACCTGTTTTGTATCATCATCATAAAGTGCCGATTGAATTCTAGAGTATGGACAAACATAAGTGCAAAAATGCTCTTTCATAAATACTATATCATAAATCAAAAATGTTGTAATACTTAATATAAACATCACTAAAATTACATGTTCTTTAGGATTTTGGATATATAAAAACAGATCTTCAGGCGGTACAAAATACAACATAAAGTTTATAGAGATTATTAAAGATAAAATTCCCCATAAAAACAAAGCTAGATATTTTTTTATCTTGTTACTATTTTTTGAATAATCAATATCTTTTTGTTTATTTTTAATTCTTCTTAATCCAAAAATAAAACTCTCTATTAAATCTCTATACACAACTCTAAAGATAGTTTGTGGACATGCCCATCCACACCAAACTCTACCAAACATAGCAGTCATTGCAAAAATTCCAATAAATAAAATCATCAATAAAAATGGCATAATAAACAGCTCATTCATATTATATGAAACACCAAAAAAGTGAAATTGGAATTTATCGAAAGATAGAAGTAACATATGGTTTCCGTTTATAGTTATAAATGGTAAAACCAAAGTAAAAATAGTAAATAAAAGATATGTAATATATCTTTTTTTAGAATAACTCATTTTCTCTCCTTTTATTTAAAAAGGAGTATATTTTTAAATAGTGGCACTTTGGTGGTATAGATAAAAATTTTCTAATTTATTTCTACCCTATTTCTTCCATTTGCTTTTGCATTATATAAAGCTTCATCACATCTTTTAAATAAACTATCCAAACTATCACTTTCATTTATTTGAGTGATACCAAAACTACAAGTTATTTTAGAAGCTATAGGATGGACTATTTTTTCAATTTTTGCTCTTAAATTTTCACATAAATTTTTAGCCCCATCAATATTTGTTGCAGGCATTAATAAAACAAACTCTTCCCCTCCCCATCTGGCAAAAGTATCAATTTTTCTTGTATTTTCATTTACTGTTTTAGCCATTATTTTAAGTATTTCATCTCCAATTAAATGGCCAAAAGTATCATTAAACTTTTTAAAATGGTCAATATCTAATATAGCAATACAAAATTTTATCCCAACTCTTGTAAATTTTAAATACTCATAATTGTAAACCTCTTCAAACTTATTTCTGTTATAAATGCCAGTTAAATTATCTATATAAGCTTTGTATGATATCTCAATATTTTGTTCTTGCATTATACTTATATTTGTCATACTTATTAAATATAAATCATCTTCTTTATAACTTTTAATTTTATCAATGTTTATATGAAATGCTTTAGGCTGAAAATTTTTTCCTAAAAGTAAAACAACTTTATTAATCGCTTTTGAATTTTTATATTTTTCCAAAAACTCATCTTTAGTTTGTCCGGAAATATACTTTTCATTGATTGAAAACATATGAAGAAATTCATCATAAAGAGTAAAGAAACCATCAATTGATGTAATATTATAAAAAGATAAAAATGATTTAGAAGCAAAAGATATACTCTTAAAATCAGTAAGTATTGTTAATCCTGATTGATTATCTAAAATACTTTGAAGAATCACTCTTTTTTGAATATTCTTTTTTCTTACTAACCATTTTCTTGCTACACTCTCTATTTTTATAAACAGATTTTCCTCATCAACTGGTTTTAAAATATAGTTATTTAAACCTAATTCAAAAGATTTCAACATATAGTCTTTTTCAAATTTTTCAGTCAAAACTACTATTGGTTGATAAAAATCTTGATTTCTTATCTCTTCAAGACTTTTTATTATTTCTTCATTTATCTCTGTAATAATAATGTCAGGTTTCATCTCTTTATAAATATCTAAAATCTCTGAGGTTTCATTTGTTGCAAAAAATTTAGAAACATTACTCTTGATTTTTTTATAATAATCATCATCTAAGATATCATTTTCAAAAATATATAAAATATTTAATTCGTTTAAAATATTTGTAGTATTCATAATACTCACCCTTTGAGTATAAATAATCAATAAGCTTAAGCTTTAATATCCTAATTATAGTAAACAAATACTTTAAAAGATAAATAAATAATTTTTTATCTTACTTATAGATTAAATTTTAATACTATTACTATAATTTAAAATAGTTGTATATACTACTATTTAAAAATTTTAGATATAATTCACAAATGAAAAAAACTGAACTACTTATAATCATCTACACAATTACAATACTTTTATCAGTAATGTACGCAACCCAACCTTTACAGCCACTTTTAGCAAATGAATTTGACGTATCTATGACAAAAGCCTCATCATTTACTGCTGTTATTATGTTGTTTTTAGCTATATCTCCAATAGTTTATGGCTATATTTTAGAATCAATCAAAGCTAGAACTGTATTAATCACAGCTTCAATTTTACTGTTTTTTACAAACTTAACCCTTAGCTTTTCAAACTCATATGAGATGTTTTTAACTATTAGAACCATTGAAGCTATTATTATTCCAGCTATACTTACAGGATGTATGTCAGTACTAGCAAATGATAAAGAAAATACAAAAGTAAATATGTCTATATATGTTGCAGCAACAGTATTTGGTGGACTTATAGGTAGAGTTTTTTCAGGTTTTATTGCAGAACACTTTGGTTGGAGAATGGTATTTTTTTCACTCTCTTTAGCACTTTTATTTGCTTTATATTTTATAAGAAAACTTCATTTTAAAAATGATACAGATATGGTAAAACCAACTTTTAAAGATATTACAAGTATCTTAAAAGATAAAAGATTTGTCATAATCTATACCCTTATGTTTACTATTTTCTTTGTTTTTGCTGGACTTCTAAATATCTTGCCATTTAGACTAAAAGAGTTAGTTCCAGATGCATCTCAAACACAAATAGGTTTATTATACCTTGGATATGGGATGGGAATTGTTATCTCTTTAAGTATTCATAAAATAGTAAATATATTTAAAAAAGAGTTAAGAGCTATTATATTTGGTATATTTGTTTTTATATTCTCTACTTTATGTTTTTTTAGCAAAGATGCCATTTATCTTTTTGGTGCTGTATTTATCTTTTGTGTTGGTATGTTTACGGTTCATACTCTATCAACAAGAATTGCAAACTCTTTAAGAAGTTCGCAAAAAGCACTAACTTCTGGTATGTATCTTAGTTTTTATTATATTGGTGGTGCAGTAGGTTCAATAGTACCATCAATAGTTTATGAAAAATTTGGTTGGAACAATACACTTATAATGTTTACTCTTTTATTGATTTTTATACTTATATTTGTATTTTTAAATAGAAAACTATATAAAGCTTTTAATTAATTTTCAGATTTTTATTTTTTATTAAATTTTTTAATTTAATCTTTCTTTTTAAATTTATAAAATATATGTATAATAATTTTAAGTTATACTAATATATCTGCAACTACCATAGCATGGTATTAATATAAAAATCCTTAATTATATTATATAAAAAAACATATCATCTATACTTATGTGATTATTTTTATAAAAATCTATTTTTCTTTAAAACTCCCTTTTTATAGTATGAATGATTATTCAAAATTGATTTTGGTCAAGTTCTTTTTAAAAAAATAACATTATAATTTGTGTGTAATTTAAAGGATGTAGTATGGAAAGTAAAAAGATTTTGATCTATGGATCAATTTTAAGTTTTCTTATTGCTATTGGTCTTTTCGGTTATACTGTTTATGCATCAAAGATGTTGTCATATCTATCAAGTGACCCAAAAGCATGTATTAACTGTCATACAATGAACTCTGCGTATGCAACATGGTCTAAAGGATCTCATAAAAATGTTGCTACTTGTGTTGATTGTCACTTGCCAGTTGGTGATGTTGTTGCTAAGTATCAAGCTAAAGCAATAGATGGTTGGAATCACTCAGTAGCATTTACAATGAACACTTATGAAAATAATATTGACATAAGTGAAGATGGTGCAAATAGAGTACAAGCAAACTGTATTAGATGTCATGCGGATGTAACATCTCAAATGGGTATCAATGCAGATAAATATCATAGTAATAGTCCAGACAGCTTAAAAGTTGACAGGAAGTGTTGGGATTGTCATAAGTTTACACCTCATGGCAAAGTGCGTAGTTTAACATCAACTCCATATAGTATTGGTGTAAAAGAAAGAATGAAGTGAAGAAGGGAACAATGATGAAAAAATATAAAATCTTACTTGTTGGTTCATTATTAGCAATTGGCTGTTTAACTGCTTTAATAGCCTCAATAAATGAAAAGAAAGAGGAACAAGCGTTAATTAACTCTGTCCCAAAAATTGATAGATGGGAAACGAAAAATGAAGAGTTTAAAAAGTTATATCCAAGAGAATACGATTCTTGGAAACAAACTAAGAAAAGTGACAAGATTGAGGATATGTTAAAAAAATATCCAGAGTTAGTTGTTTTATGGGCTGGATATGGTTTTGCAAAAGATTATAATGCTCCAAGAGGTCACTTCTATGCTATTGAAGATAATAGAAATACCTTAAGAACAGGTGCACCTGTAGATGAAAAAACAGGTCCAATGCCAACTGCATGTTGGACATGTAAATCTCCAGATGTTCCAAGAATTATGAACGAACAAGGGGATTTAGAATACTACACAGGTAAATGGGCTAAATATGGTTCAGATATTATCAATCCTATTGGTTGTGTAGATTGTCATAATCCTAAAACGATGGAACTTCAAGTAAATAGAAAATATTTAGATGATGCTTTAAAAGCTGAAGGTGCTACACCATTAGCTGATGCAACTCACCAAGAGATGAGAACTATGGTTTGTGCACAATGTCACTCTGAATACTATTTTAAAAAGACTGAGACTCCAAATGGTAAAAAAGCAGCAGTTGTTACTCTTCCATGGGCTGAAGGTACTTCAGTTGATGCAATGGAAAAATACTATGATAACTTAAACTTTACAGATTGGACACACAAGATTTCTAAAACTCCAATGTTAAAAGCACAACACCCTGGTTATGAGATGTGGAAAACAGGTGCTCATGGTAAAAACAATGTTTCTTGTGCAGATTGTCATATGCCATACAAAAGAGAGGGTGGAATCAAATATACAGACCACCACATAGGAAACCCTTTAGAGAGTATGGAAAACACTTGTATGACTTGTCATAGAACAAGTGAAGATTCATTACTTAAAACAATAAATGAAAAAAGAATAAGAAAAGATGAACTTCATAAAAAAGCTATGGCACAACTTGCAGCTGCACACTTAGAAGCTGGAAAAGCTTGGGAAGTTGGAGCAACAAAAGAGGAGATGGAGCCTGTATTAAAAGATATTAGACACGCTCAATGGAGATGGGACTATGCAGTTGCATCACATCCAGCATTTTTCCATGCACCAGAAGAAACACTTAGAGTTTTAGGAACTGCTATTGAAAAAGCAGCTAATGCAAGAATCAAATTAGTTAAAATTTTAGCTAAACATGGTGTAACTGATTATGTAGCACCATCAATTGATTCTAAAGAAAAAGCTCAAGAGATTATTGGTTTACCATTTGAAAAATTAGTTGAAGAGAAAAAGAATTTTAAAAACACATTATTAATTGACTGGAAAAAAGATGCTGAGAAAAAAGGTATCTATAATCCAAAATCAACAGAAGGTGTTGAGGATAAAACCTCATATAACTAATAAGCTTTAAATTACTAGCAATAAAAAAGGGAAGAATTATCTTCCCTTTATTTATTGTGAATAAATGATATAAAGGTATTATTTATTTACAATAAACTTAGGATATATTTTGAAAAGATTTTTACATAGTTTATTTTCAATAGAAGCTATGAGTGTATTGATGCTTCTAATGGCATTTTCATGTGCCATTGCAACTTTTATTGAGAATGACTACGGTACCTTAGCAGCTAAATCGTTTATTTATGGACAAACTTGGTTTGAAATAATTATGATTTTATTAACAATTGGTGCTTTACTAAATATATTCTGGTTTAAAATGTATAAAATCAAAAAGTTTTTTATCTTTTTTATCCATATCTCATTTGCTTTTATTTTAATAGGTGCGGCACTTACTAGATATATGGGATACGAAGGTCTTATGACTATTCCAGAGTCAACTATTCAAAACAAACTATTATCAAATGATGAATATATCCAAGCAACTTTATATGATAAAGATAAAAAAGAGATAGCAAAAGTAGATAAAAAAGTTCTAATAACTCAACTATCACAAAGCAATTTTAATCTTCAAATAGATAAAGATACTTCAATAAGTTTTTTAAGATATGTTCCAAATGCAGCAGAAAAAATAGTTAATACAAAAAATGGAAAACCACTTGTAAATCTTATAATTCCAAATATAGAAAATTCTAAAAGTATAGATTTGCAAAATAATAAAATATATAATTCACAATATGTAAACTTTTCACTAAATAATGAAATAAAAGATGACTCAAAACCAAAAGTACTATTTTTTACAAAAGATAATCTATTATATATAAAATCAAATCTAAATATTACTTTTAATTCTATGGATGGCTCAAAACAAGGTAATATAAAACCTAATGTTCCATCACTTTTAAGAGATGATATAATCTATATGGTTGCACAAACTAGATTTATCACACCAGATTTTTCTAGCTCTGGAAAGATTGAAGTTGTAAGCTTAAAAAATGAACATATAGAAAAAGACAAACAACTAAATGCAGTAATAGCTCAACTAAAATATAAAAATAGCCTTCAAGAAATCTCTTTATTTGGTAAAGGTGGAGCAAATCAAGGATATATAAAAACTATAAACCTTGATAATAAACAGTTAACACTTTCATGGGGAGCTAAAATTATAGAACTACCTTTTTCTTTATATCTTCAAGATTTTAAACTTGAAAGATATCCTGGGTCAAACTCCCCTTCTGCTTATTCAAGTAAAGTAAAAGTGTATGATACAAAAGAGAATAAAACCTTTGAGCAAACAATCTCTATGAACAATACACTAAACTATAAAGGGTATAAATTTTTTCAAAGCTCATACACTATGAATGAAACAGCAACAATCCTTTCAGTAAATAAAGACCCAGGGGTAATCCCAACTTATATAGGATATTTTCTATTATTTACTGGACTTATTTGTAGTTTATTTATGAAAAATGGAAGATTTCAAAAACTTTTAAATACAAAATATGAGTTAAAAACTACCCTTTCATCTTTTTTGATATTATCTGCTCTATTCTTTCAAACAAATGGTTTTGCTAAAGAGTTAGATTTAGAAAAAATAAAAAATATTGACTATAACCATTCTCAAAAACTTGGTGCAGTTTTAATACAAGACTATCAAGGAAGAATAAAACCTCTTAATTCCCTTGCAATAGAGATTATGAATAAAGTTATGAGAAAAGAGAGTATTTACAACCTTGATGCAAATCAGATTTTTATAAGTATGTTAATCTATCCAAGAGTTTGGCAAAACCAAGCAATTATAAAAATAAAAAATGACCAATTAAAACAGTTTTTAGGTGTAGATAAAAACACAAAATATATAAGATTTAATGACCTATTTTCTAAGTTTAATACTTACAAATTAGAGGAACAACTAGAGATAATAAATAAGAAAAAACCTTCACAACGTTCAACTTTTGATAAAGAGATAATAAAAATTGATGAGAGGGTAAATATCCTTTATAATGTTTTTTCAGGAGCCTTTTTAAAACTCTTTCCCAAAAAAGATGATACAAACAACAAATGGATTGACCCTACTTTAGCAATTGCAGTTATAAGTGAAGAGACTTTTGATTTAGATATAAATGAAGCCAAACAGATTGCAACATTGATGGATAACTATTTTATTACCATAAAAAATAGTATTGAAAACAAAACAAACTGGACAAAAGCAGATGAAGCGTTGGAAGAGATTATAAAATATCAAGATAAATATTCAACTGATATAAAACCCTCAATGCTTAAAATAAAAGCTGAACTACTTTTTAATCACTTTAATATCTTTGATAAACTAACTCCTATTTATCTAATCTTTGGAGTTATCTTACTAGTAGCTGTTTTTATAAAGATTTTCAAACCAACTATAAATTTAGAAAAAATCTCAAAAATCTTTAGATATTTATTTATTTTATCATTGATTATCCACACTTTTGGTTTAGCTCTTAGATGGTATGTTTCAGGTCATGCCCCTTGGTCAAATGGATATGAATCGATGATTTATATAGCTTGGGCAGTTGTTTTAGCAGGAGTTTTTTTCTCAAAACAATCGATTTTAGCTTTGGCTACTACAACAATTTTTAGTGGGATAACACTATTTGTTGCCCATCTTTCTTGGTTAGAACCACAAATTACTACCCTAACGCCTGTATTAAAATCTTATTGGCTTACAATTCATGTAAGTGTGATAACTGCAAGTTATGCGTTTCTAGGTCTTAGTGCTGTTTTAGGATTTTTGACTTTGATTTTTTATACCCTTATAAATAAAAATAAAACTGATTTAAAACAAGAGTCTTTAAAGGTTTCAATAAAAGAATCAAGAAGAATAAATGAGATGTCGATGTTTATAGGTTTTGTTCTTTTAATTATAGGAAATTTTCTTGGTGGTATTTGGGCAAATGAATCGTGGGGTAGATATTGGGGTTGGGATCCAAAAGAGACTTGGACTTTAGTATCTATTTTAATCTATGCAGTGATTTTACACCTTCATTATATAAAAGGTTTATCTAGTAATTATATCTTTTCATCTTTATCTATAATAGCTTATTGTTCAATTATCATGACATATTTTGGGGTAAACTATTATCTATCAGGACTTCACTCTTATGCTGCGGGAGATCCTATTCCTGTACCAACTTTTGTACCAGTAAGCTTGTTTGTGATAGGGATGACAATTGTAGTTGCATATAGGAATAGAAGAGAGATTTAAGAAAAAGTTAGAATAGAGTATCTAACTTTTAAACTTAAATTTTGGTTTTTAGAAGCTAGCGCTAATTAAACCGATTGCAGTAAAAGATACTACAACTAAAATAGCTAAATTTCTTGCGAATTCCATAAGAGATCCTTTTGTATATTAGATAATAAAATTATATATTATTAGTGTCAATTTAAAAATGTAATATTTATTTACACTTTCTTGACATTAGCATTTTAAGCTAATAGAAAAAACATTATAAGGTTCGTTATAAGTGTAATTTAATTTGAAATTATGAAGCTGTATGATTTTATTTACAATATTTAGTCCCAAACCATGACCTAATTGTTGGTTAGGTTCTCTAGTAAAAGGTCTAATATAATAAACAAAATCATTTGATAGTTTAGGTGCAATATTTTCAATGAAAAGTTTATTGTCGCATGCTTTTATTTTTATGGGATACTCTTTTGCATATTTCATTGCATTGTCAATTAGATTTTTCAATGCCATAGTCATATAATATTTATCAGCAATTATTTCAAAATCATCATCGATTTCCAATACTATTTTAGATTCATCATCGATTGAAAGTTTTGATAATGATTCAAGGATTAAACTACTTACTTTAAACTCTGTTTGATTTAATGTAGCAAAATTTAATTTTTCCCTTTGTAATAGTTTACTTGTAAGCTCTTCAATATCAATAAACACTTTATTTATATCTTCTATTTCTTTGCTTTCATTACTATTTTTTAGATTTTCAAGAAGAAATTTTGCTTTTGTAATAGGTGTTTTTAACTCATGACTTATATTTCTTAAAAGCTCCTCTCTTGAATGTATAATATCACTTTGCTTTTCAAGATATGAGTTTAGATTTTGGGTTATTTCACTTAACTCATTGTTTTTGCCAATATCAATTTTAATACTATTTTCATCATCATTAAAAAGTTGTAGTACACCTTTGTTTAATCTATCTAACTTATCTTTTGTCTCTCTTATAATTTTAGAAGCTATCATAAAAGACAAAGCAAAAGCTACAAGAAGAAGTATAACGACCTCTATTTTGATTGTATCAATAAAATGGTTTCTACTTTTTTCAGTTTTATCAAGTTGTTGTTGTAGATACCCTATCTCATCTACTAATAGTTTATCTGTTTGTTTACTTAACTTATCAAAGTTTATATTATAAGTTCTAAATGCAACATCACTATATTTTTTAATAGTTAAGGCAAAAAGCTCTACTTTTATAGATTTTTCTATCTGTTCAAAATAAGAAAATATCAATTTTAAATTCTCTTTTTCCATTTTAGATTCTGAGTTTTCTATAATCTCTTTTTTTTGCAAAAGAATAGTTTTAAAAAGTTTATCTGCTTTTTCTAAACGCTCTTTTACAACTTCATGTTTATCAAAATCGGTAAGAACATCAAGAACAACCCAAGAAAAAGAGTTGTTATACTCTTTTAGTTTTTCAACTCTTCTTATCTGATCATACCTATGTTTTTGAGCCATATGTATCTCATTTAGATTGTAAATAGAATAAAAAAACACTCCAATAATAAATATAGTAATACTTAAAATTAAAGTAAGAGAGATAAAAAGTCTTTGTCTAATTGTCATGTATAAATTTATATCCTATACCCCAAATTGACTTGATATATTTTGGTTCTTTGGGGTCATCATTTATTTTAAATCTAATATTACTTATGTGCATATCAATAGTTCTATTTTTTGTATCTTTCTTCAAAGAGGTTTGATTAACTATATCTTCTCTTGAAACAACTTTGTTTATATTTTCAATAAACATGAAAAATATTTCAGATTCAATTTTAGTGAATTCTATCTCTTGATTTTCTAAAAAAACTCTTTTTTTATCTAAATCAATTACTAATTCATCAATTATAATCTCATCATCATTGCTATATCTTTTTAGTGTGGCATCAATACGAAGGACTAACTCTCTTGGTTCATAAGGTTTTGCCAAATAATCATCAGCTCCAAGCTCAAACCCATGGATTTTATTTCCTATATCATCTCTTGCTGTTGAGATGATTATAGGTACATTTTTTATCTCTTTTAGCTTTTTAAATAGATCAAAACCATCCATTCCAGGAAGCCCTAAATCCAATATAACTATAGAGTATTTCAAGTGATTAGTTTCAAACTCTTCTAAAGCTTCTAATGGTTGAGAATAAACATTACAACTGTAACCATAAGCTTTTAAAAAATTGCTTATAAGATTTTGTAACTCTAAATTATCTTCAATCAAAAGAACATTTTTATCTTTCACTTCTAACCTTTATATTTAGAAACTGATTTTAACCAAAAATATCCAAAAAAAGCTGAAAAGATAGAAGCACTTAATATCCCAACTTTAGCTTGAAAAATAAGCTCATCACTTCCTATAAAAGCCAAGTCTGCAACAAATATAGACATAGTAAAACCAATTCCACCTAAAAATGCCACACCAAATATTTGACTCATAGTACTATCTTTAGGAAGTTGAGCAATTTTTAATTTTATTGCTAACCAAGAAACTCCAAATATTCCTATAACTTTTCCTAAAACAAGACCTAAGATAATCCCTAAAGATACAGGTTCAAGTATAGTAGAACCAATTGAACTAAAATCTATTTTAATCCCAGCATTAGCTAAAGCAAAAATAGGAATAACAATAAGTGCAACAGGAAGATGAAGAGTATGTTCTAATCTTGAAGCTGGAGTTCCCACCTCATCAATTTTATCTTTGATATTTGTAAGAATCTTCTTTTGCTCTTCATGGATTTGATGATTTTCTTGCACAGGATATTTTTCATATTCATCTAATAGATGTTTTGTATCTTTAGCAAAACTCTCTGGTGCTCGTTTTGGAGTAGATGGAATAGCTAAAGCAGCAAGTACTCCTGCAATAGTTGCATGTACTCCTGATTCAAGCATAAAAAACCACATAAATAATCCAACTATAAAATATGGTAATATCATATGAATACCAAATCTATTAAATGTAATCATTATAAAAAGCATCAAACCTGCTAAACCAAGAGGCAATATATTTATAGTATCAGTATAAAATAAAGCTATAACTAAAACAGCTCCTAAATCATCCACAATAGCCAATGCAACTAAAAATGTCACAAGAGCTGTTGGTACTCTTTTACCCAATAAAACCAAGGCACTAATTGCAAAAGCAATATCTGTTGCCATAGGAATACCCCAACCAGAAGCGCCAGCACTTCCATAATTTATTCCCAAATAGATAATTGCAGGGAAAACCATTCCACCAATAGCTGCAACTATTGGTAATATAGCAACTTTTATATTTGAAAGTTCTCCAGCTGTAATCTCTCTTTTAATCTCCAAGCCAATAATAAAAAAGAAAATTGCCATAAGTCCATCATTTATCCAATGATGCAAAGAGTGTGATAAAGCCCATGAGCCTACATTTAAATCAATGTTCATATGAAATATATGTGAATATGTTTCATATAATGGAGAATTTGCCAATATCAATGCCAATACTGTTGTAAACATCAATATCAACCCAGTTGTTGTTTGTGCATGTAAAAACTCTTCAAACGGTGTTGATATTTTTTTAAACGCTTTTTCCCAAGGTGCGTATATTTTCATTTTATAATCCTAATATATTTTGTAAGTTTTTTATTATAATTGTAAAATTATACTTTATAAATGTAAATAAATTTACACATCATTCCTTGACACTTTTTTGACAATTTTAAGAACAATAGCTATTGATATCTATTTTATTATTATACCTTGTGTTATAAAACATAAGTCAGAATTTCCAGAATTGTTGATCATAATTGCTTGAACTATAGGTTGAGTTATATCATTTTTACTTGCAACATTTATCAAAAAGTTTGCACCACTACCACCACTCATATCATCTAAATTGACAACATAATCTACAGAAGCCATTGGTTCTAAAATATGTGCTTGTTTAATAAATTGTTTAACAAGTTTACCCTCAGTATTGTAATAATCTATACTTTGAACATATAAATCTTTTTCTAAATCTGTATTTCTAATACTAAGTGTAATAGCCAGTTTCAAATATCTATCTTGTGCATAAAAAATATGTGAATACACAGGAACATAAAACTCAGATTTTTTATAATTTTCATCAATTATAATATCACTAACTTTAAAGTGATTATAAGTATTTGTTTGTTTTTTAGTTGTTTCATTTTGTGTTTGTTTAAGCCCATCTTCACATCCACAAAAAACTATAACAAAGATAATAAAAATAATTGTTTTAAACAAACTTTTCAATGTAACTCCAGAGTATAAAGATAAATAATATACTAACACACTAATACTATAAAGATACTAACAAAAATACTTTTGTAGTAAATAAAATATTTAGATAATTCTTATTTATGTATCATTATAGAAGCTTTTTTAATACTAATTATTTTCCGAAAACTTATATTTATTGTCCCATTATAGTAGCAACTACTTTTCTACTTCCTCCAAAATCTCTATGCTCACCTAAATATATACCTTGCCAAGTACCAAGATTTAATTTACCATCATTTATAGGTATTGTAATACTAGTTCCAAACAGTGATGATTTTATATGTGCAGGCATATCATCATCACCTTCATAAGTATGTTTAAAATAGTGTTTATTTGCTATAACATCATTTACAAAATTTTCCATATCACTTCTTACACTACTATCGCAATTTTCATTTATTGTGAGGCTTGCACTTGTATGTTTTATAAATAGATTTATTATCCCTACTTTAAAATCTTTTAATTGAGGTATTTTTGTTATTATTTCATCTGTAATTAGATGGAAACCTCTTGTTCTTTCTGTTAAATTAAATTCATGATTGATTATTTTCATAATCATATATTACATAATTTATTTAATATTTTATCTTAATATTAGTCTAGAACTTTAACCTTTTTATCATCTTTTTATATATACAATACAAAAAAATAGAGTAGAAGTTAAATGACTGAAGAGATACATATTACCCCAAGCGAATACAATGAAATTTTAAATATCCAGCAAGAGATACTAAATATGATTGCTGAACAAAAAACTACAAAAAATATTTTAGAACAATTATGTAAACTTGCAGAATCATTACTTCCAAACTCTGTTGCTTCAATAATGCTTTTAGATAATAAAACTCACCTTTTAAATGTAAAATCAGCACCATCTGTTCCCACTGTAGGACATAAAGCTTTAGCAAACTTAAAACCAGGACCCAAAGGTGGTTCTTGCGGAAATGCTGTATATAAAAATGAGCCACAATATGTTCAAAATACTTTTGAAGATGAACGTTGGGAAGATTTAAGAGAGCTTGCTGTTAATTTTAATCTTTGTTCATGTTGGTCAATGCCAATTAAAAGTAAAAATAAAAAGGCAATTGGTTCTTTTGCCTTATCATCTTTTGAACATAGAGCTCCTAATATGTTCCATAAAAAACTGCTTGAAAGTTGTGCCTCAATAGTTAGTATAGTATTAAAAAATCAGTTAAATGAAGAAAAACTTGAACTAAATACAGAGGCTATACAAAATGCCTCAGATGGAATAGTAATAACAGATAAAAATAATAAAATTATTGAAATAAATAAAGCCATGAAAAATCTATATGGATATAATTTTGATGAATTAGAGGGAAAAGATCCAAAATATCTTGCTTCAAATATCCATCCTAAATCTTTTTACAAACAGATGTGGAAATCTCTTATAAAATTTGCTCATTGGAGTGGGGAAGTTACTAATAAGAAAAAAGATGGTAGTTTTATTACACAGTGGGTAAGTATCTCAGTAATCTATGATGAAGATGGCAAAGTAAAAAATCATCTAGCTGTTTTTACAGATTTAACAAAAATTATTGAAGCAGAGAAAAAATTAGAATATTTAGCATTTCATGATACTTTAACACATGCATATAACAAATCATATTTTGAAAAAATTGTAGAAGAAGACAATGATTCAAAAGCTTTGATTTTGTTAAATATTGATAACTTTAGCTATATTAATACAGCTTATGGTTTCGAAATTGGAGATTTGTTATTAAAAAAACTATCTTTGATATTAAAAGATGAGTTTAATGCTAAAAATCTTTTTAGAATTAATTCTGATGAATTTGCCCTATTATTTGATAATGAAATTAATTTAAAAGAAAAAATCCTAGAGATTCAAAATTACTTTTTTGAAAACTCTGTAGATATAGATGTAGATGATATAAAAGTTAATTTTACTTTTTCTTATGGTGCAGCAAAAGCAAAAGAAAACTTGTTGAGAAAGGCTTCTGCTGCTGTAAAAAATGCCAAAGAGATGGGTAAAAATAAATTTTATATTTTTGAAGAAGATGAGATAAGTGATTACAAAAAAAGAGAATCTTTTATACAAACAACTCATCTAATAAAAGAAGCTATAGAAAATAATTATTTAGTACCTTATTTTCAAGGTATTTTTAATAATAAAACAAAAGAAATAGATAAATATGAAGCCTTAGTTCGTATTGAAAAAGATAACGAAGTAATATCACCTTATGTATTTTTAGAAGCAGCAAAATTATCTGGTCATTTATCAAAGATTACAGAAATCATGATTGATAAAACTTTTAAAATAATGAAAGAAAATAATTTTAATTTTTCAATAAATATCACAGAAGATGATCTAAATTTAAATTATTTAGTAAACTATATTAAAGCCAAAATTCAAGAATATGATATAAAAACCTCAAGAATAACTCTCGAAATATTAGAAGGTATTAGTTCATTAGGAAAAGACAACCATATTACTCAACTAGCTTCTTTAAAAAGTATGGGCTTAAAACTTGCAATTGATGATTTTGGTAAAGAATACTCTAATTTTGAGAGAATTATTGATTTAGATATAGATTTAATAAAAATTGATGCAAAATATATTAAAGATATCCATACTAATAAAAAAAGTTATGAAATTACAAAGGCACTAGCATTTTTTGCAAAAAATTCAAGTATAAAATCAGTTGCTGAATTTGTACATAATGAAGAGGTTCAAAATATTATTTCTGAACTAGGTATTGATTATTCTCAAGGTTACTATTTTAGTGAACCTTCAAAAATAATGAAATAAATTTGATTATTTATTTTAGTTATGAGATAATGTGATATGGCAAAAGAAGAATCAGTACAAAAGAAAAAAACCTTAGGAAATACAATATCTAGAATTGTATTTAAAATATTAGTAGCTGTTGCAGTTTTAATATTTACTTATGTTATTGTAGATAAAAGTGATATTTCATTAGGTACATTTAATTCAAAAGATGGGAAAGATAGTAAAGTGATAAGAACTCCACATGAATTAAAATGGTTTAATGATTTTAAAGGTGTTGAAAATGTTCCATCAAAACAACAAAAAGAAAAATCATCTGAAAAGAAAGGTATTTTCTAATTTTATATAGAATCTAAAAAATATGGATATTTTACTTTTATTTTTTTATATCATTCTATTTTTAATTGCTACTGCTATATCAATAGCATCAATAAAGTATTTTATTACAATGTATAAATTTAAAAATAGAAAAAAAGATGGTAGTGAAGATAAAGATTTTAAATACTTTGATTGAGAAGTAGAAACTACTTCTCAAAAACTCTGTCTAATGCTGCTTTAGCTAGAAATCTATCATAATATGCATTGTCAAAACTTTGTTTTGCACTTGTTAAAAGATAGTTTGCATTTATCAAATCTGTAGTTGTTGATAATCCCTCTTTAAATCTATTGTTTACAATCTTATAATTTTCTTCCGATTGAGCAAGTGATACTTTTGCTGTTTCGTAGTTTAGTTTAGAAACATCAAACTCTTCAATAGCTTTTTCATATTGTAACTGAATAGAAAGTTTTAAGGCTTCTAACTCCTCTTTATATTGCAATATTCTTTTTTGAAAAATTATATCTTGTGAATAATCTCTTCCCGCATTATAAAGGTTCCAATTTAATGTAACTGTTGCTGTTTGTTGTTCATCAATAGCAGGTTCATTTACATTTAGTGAAGCGTCTTCACCTAATTTTATATATGATAAATTTAGATTTACATTTGGCATATAGTTACCATTGTTTGCTTTTTTCTGACTAACTATTGATTCGATTGAATTTTTTAGTGCCTTAATTTCACTTCTATTATCTAAAAAACTTAACTCATAATCATTTGAAGATATCTCTTTTTTTGGTAAATCTTCAATATTTTCATCAATACTTAATTTTCCACCAAGTATATTTTTTAACTCATACTTAGCTATTTTCGAACTTGCTTTTGCACTTGCTAATGCTTGTTTCGATTGTAACATCTGAGCATTTACTTGAAGCAAATCATTTTTTGCCAATAAACCTTGATCATATCTATTTTTTGAATCTTCATATTGTTGTTGTAAAAGTTTATAAGCATTTTGTTTTGTTTCAATATCTTTCAAACTCTTAAGATAATTTATATAATATATTTTTGTTGAATATATTAAATCATTTTTTGAAGCCTCATATGTAAATAATGAATTTTGCTCTAAAAACTTTGCACTATTTATAGTATGTAAATCTTTTAAACCATTAAAAAGATTATATGAGACAATTGCTGCTGCTGTTGAATTATCTTTTCCCTCTCCAAGATTTTCTTTGTTTGCATTATACTCATATGATAGATTCAAAGTAGGTAAATATGCACTTTTTGAATAAACTACATTTTCTTGAGCCTCTTCTAAAATATAGTTTTGTTTTTTTAGACTGTTATTATTTTTAAGTGCAATATCAATAGCTTCATCCAAATTTAGAGCATAAAGATTTAACCCTAAAAAAGGAACTACTAATATGCTTATTAAATTTTTTTTCATCATATCTCCTTTAAGCTTTGCTAACATCAACTGGTTCACGTTTTAAACCTTTTTTAACTCTTTGCTCTAGTTTTATAAAAAACATCAACAATGCAGGAGTTACAAAGATTGTAAATACTGTAGAAAATGCCAATCCACCAGTAATAACAGAACCTAAACCTCTATAAAATTCAGACCCAGGACCAGGAACTAATACAAGAGGTAACATACCAAATACAGAAGTCATAGATGACATATAAATAGGTCTAACCCTTGTTTTTGTTGCTTCAATAACTGCCTGTTTGTGTTCCATACCTTTTGTTCTAATATAATTTAAACTTTGATGTACTATCAAAATCGCATTGTTTACAACAATACCAACTAAGATAATAAACCCAAGCATTGTCAAAATATCAAGAGGTTGAGGAGCTATAAAAACATTTGTAAGTTTAAGCCCAATAAATCCTCCTGCAATAGATAAAGGAACGGTAAACATAATAACAACTGGATATAAAAAGTTTCCAAATAATGATGCCATTAATAAATATACAATTACAAGTGCTAAAATAAAATTCTCCCATAATAAACCAATTGTTTCAACTAATTTATCAGCTGTTCCTGAAATACCTATTTCAATTGATGGTGGTATCATTTTTTGTTCTTTCATTCCAGCCAACATCCCACCTATAGTTTTCATAGCTTCATCTATAGTCATTCCAGGTGGTGGAGTCACTTGTAAAGTGATTGTTCTTTTTCCATTTAAGTGTCTAATCTCACTAATTCCTGTCGTACTTGTATAATCTGCCAAAGAAGAGATAGGAACTAAAGATGCATTAGGTAATGCTATTTGCGTACTTAAAATATCTTCAGGTGTTTTAATCTCTTCATCAGAAGCTTTTAAAACCAAATCAATTTTCTTTTTACCATCTTGCTCAAAATCACCAATTTTTCTACCACTCATAAGAACATCAATAGAAACACCCAAATCTTGAGAACTCATACCAAGAGCTTTAAGTGCATTTTGGTCTGATTTTATTCTAACTTCTGGATATAAAAGCTCAAAAGATGGTACAGGTCTTACTTGTGAGCCTTTTACAGTTTGCATAGTTGCACCAAATAGTTGCATACTTGTATTAGCTATCTCTTCTATATTTTCTCCAGATACATCTATATTTACAGTATTACCTTCTCCAATACCATTTTCAAATACCCCTGATTGTAAAGATACTCCAATAGTAGATGGAATAGAGTTTACCAATGGAGCAAACATAGGTATTAACTCTTTTGCTCTATCTTCATGCATAGAAGTTCCACCAAATAGTGTAAAATCACCAAAAGATACAAAAAATGCTCTATTTAATCCAGGAATCTCTCCAACATCTTTGTTTACATATGGCTCAATACCTTTCATAAGATAAGTTCCCATCTCATATCTCTCTTCATAAGAAAGTCCCGGAGGGGTAATCAATATGTTAAATATCAAGTTTTTATTACCTTGTGGAAGATAATCAAGTTTTGGAAATAATACATATATTGAACCCACTGAAAAAATTGCAAGAGATACTATTGTTGCAATTTTCGTAAATGTATTTTTAAGTGACAACTTAACAATAGACATAATAAACTCAACCATCTTATGTCCAAAGTTTGCAATCGCTCCTGCATCTCTTGGTTCTTTTTTAGAAAGACCTGCTAGTGTTTTCCAAAGCATAGGAATAACTGAAATAGATACAAATAAAGAGAAAGTAACTGATGCTGTTACGGCAATAGCTATATCTTTAAATAACTGTCCTGCTTCATCTTCTAAAAATACAATAGGTAAAAATACTGCAACAGTTGTAAGCATAGAAGCAATTAATGCTCCCCACACTTCACTTGTACCAACATAAGCTGCTTCTGCTACACTCATACCCTCTTTTCTATGTCTATCAATATTTTCTAAAACAACAATAGCGGAGTCAACAAGCATACCAACGGCAAATGAGATACCAGCAAGTGAAATAGTGTTTAAACTTCTTCCCATAGCACTTAATATTATAAATGTACCAATAATTGAAATAGGAATAGCTACAGATACAACTGCTGTTGGAGAGATTGAACGTAAAAATATTATTAATACAATTACAGCTAGAATACCACCTATCATGATATTGTTTTGTACTAAATCAACAGAACCAACGATATATGGTCTTTGATCATATAACCATTGAATTTTTAACTTCTCTTTTTTAAGAACTCCAGCATTTAACTCATTTACAACTTTTTCAACATCATTTGTAAGTTGAACTATATTTGCAGTTGAACTTGGTTGAACTCCAAGAAAGATACCATCTTTTCCTAGAAACATTGCTACAGATGATGCTGTATCATATCCAAAGTTTACATCTGCAATATCTGATACAATAACTTTTTGGTCTCTATTTGATATCAAAATTGTATTCTCAATATCTTTTGCTGATTTAAATTTATTTACTGTTCTAATTCTATATGAACGTCTTTCTAGATTTAAAGTACCTGCTGAGATATCTACATTTTCACTTTGTAAGATTGAGATTACTTGTGGAATAGTCAAACCATATGATGCAAGTTTATTTGTATCAAATACAATTTGCATCTGTTGTTCACGACCACCGCCGCCCATTGTACCAGACACTCCATCAACTCTTTTGATTACAGGTTTTATCTCATCTTCAAAAAATGTTTTGTACTCATCAATATGTCTTGTGTTATCAGGTTCAGTTTGTAACATCATCCAAATAACTGGACTGGCTGTCGCTGTTTCAATAATAGGTTCATCAGCATTATCTGGATAAGAACTTACTTCGTTTAACTTATTTGATACATCTTGTAAAGCTGCTCTTAAATCAGTTCCAAGTTTAAATGTAAGTTTAATCTCACCTTGATTATCTTGTGCAGAAGAGGTATATTCAACTAAATTATTTAAACTTTTTAAAGCCTCTTCTTGATCTTCAATAATCTCTTTTTCTATCTCATATGGTGTTGCCCCACCCCATCTTGTTGTAATCTTAATCTCTGGTTTAGTTACATTTGGAGTTAACTGATAAGGTAACTTATTTAATGATATAAATCCAAACAATACAACAATAAGTACAGATACTATAATTGTAACTGGATTTTTTATGGAAAATTTTATTAAATCCATTATGTGTTTCCTTTAACTTAGTTCCTTTTTTATTGGAACCTTTTTTATTTTTAATCTCTTTGATTTAAGAGAATAAATTCCATTTATTTCTTATTTATTATTTTTACTGGAGAATTTGGAAAAACTCTTTCATTCCCTTTATATACTATATCCATCCCAGCAACTAAACCTTGAGCTTCTATTGCAATTTTATTATCAACAAAGCCTATAATCTTTACAGGTATCATTTGTGCTGTCATTTTTTCATCTATTACAAATACAACATTTTGACCAAATCTTTTGATAACTGCATCTCTTGGCAAAATCAATCCATCAATTTTTCCATTTTTTGATAAAGAGATTTTTGCCTCTTGACCATCAAAAACAAAAACTTTGTCTAAATCTGCTTTAAATTTTACAGGAAATGTTCTAGTCAATTTATCACCACTAGGAATTGCAGCTATTAGTTTAGATTTTAAAACTTCATCACCAACACTAATATCATATATCTTATCTTTATTTAATCCGTTGATAATATTTAATGGAACATTAAAAGTAATCTCTGCTTTTGATGTATCAACAATTTTAGCAACTGTAGTTCCAGCGTTTACCCACTCACCCAAATCAATACTTTTTTCTACAACTATACCACTATAAGGAGCTTGGATACTTTTTTTCTCTTTTTGAATCTCTAACTCTTTTAAAGTACTTTGTGCAGTGATAAATTTTAATTTAATATCATCATACTCTTTTTGTGAGATTGATTTGTTTTCCAATAATTTTGTATATCTTTCAAAATCTTTTTTAGTGCTCATAGCATTTGCTTGAGCTGATACAACTTGAGCATTTAATAAATCAGCATCTATTTGAACTAAAGTTTTACCTTTTTTTACTTTATCTCCAACTTCAAAATTGATAGCTTTTACAACTCCTGAATTTTGAGCTGCTAAAACTGAACTTTTATCAAATTTTACTGTTCCAATAAACTCTTGAAGTGGATTAACCTCTCCTTTAACTAACTTTGTAACCTCAACAAGTGAAGGTTGACCTGCAGCAAATAATGATGCTGCTAAACCTAAAAAAATTAAAAACTTTTTTCCCATATTTGTCCCTTATTCTTTTATTAACTTATTTGTAATCTTTTGTACAGCAGGTGCAACAAAAAAAACTATTGGAAATGCACAAATAAATGCTTTATAAAATGCTTCTATCCATTTTGCAACAAATCCATCAACTAAACCTAGATTTATAAATGTAATAACCATACTCATAATAAAACTCATAAATAAAGACATAAAAAATGCAAATACTACTCTTCTATATTTTGCATTAATCATTTTTTACCTCTATTAAATCAAAAATCGTATTTAAAAATTGTTCACAAGTTTTTTTTGCATCAAAATCTATTTGTGTCATTTTCATCAAAACAACACCTTTTTCAAAAACCATAATTGGTTCTACAAAATTTTTAGCAATAGGCAATAACTCATTTTTTGTTATCCCTTCTTCTATCATCAATTCTAATTGATTTTGAAAAAAAGAGTTACAAGAGCTATTAAAATTACACATTTCATCATTTTTATCTGCTAAAACAGTAGATAAATACTCTCTATAACCATTAAAATGTTTTTGGTTTTCTTCAGTGTCATTCATAACAAAATCTAAAAAATAAAACAACTTCTCTTTTGTTGTTTTTACATTTTCTATACTTTTTAAAAATTTTTGATGATGATACTCTATATGTACATTTATAATCTCAAAAATAATGTCATCTTTATTTTCAAAGTACTCATAAATAGTACCTTTACCAATACCAGCGGCTTGCGCAACTTGTGCTACAGTGATATTTTTCATCCCTACTTCATGAATCAAATCAAAACAAGACATAGCTATTTCACGTCTTCTTTCTTGTTTATCAACAACTCTAGCCATTTGCCTCCTTTATATATAAAAAATATATTTTATGACTGACCGTCGGTCAATTATATAGTTTTGAAATTATATGGGAATAAACTTAAAACTTTTTTAAAATTTTTTTGTAAGTTGACCGGTGGTCAGTTTTGGTTTTGTTGGTTTATTTTAGTATAGTAAATATGTGGATATTTAGGAAATATTATGTTTTAAATTAATTTTATTAGTTTTAAAATTAAAGGCTAATAGAGACTTATATTGATTATAAATACTTATTTTCAATTTTAATACATATTTTAGATAATTTAAATTGTAGGCAGTTGTCTTGTAGAGCAAAGCTCTCCGCTTTCTCACTTTTTAGTTGTAAAAAGTAAGACAAAAAGCAACCAGACGGTTGTTGAAGCTAAAGTTCCCTCCAGTTGTCTAATTATTTTCTGACCTGCGGAACTTGATATAAAACGTGACATTCAGTCACCTTTTATATCTTCGAACATTCCTCGGTCTTTTCCGAAAATATTCAGAAAACTTCCGGCTTCAACAAAGTCTGGACAAATTCCTTAGCTGCAAACTTTCTTTTAGTAATTGAGTATCACACCAACTAAAATAAAATGGTATCAAAAAATGTAAAGGTCATTATCCCACTTTCCCGCATTTGAGAAGCAGAGTGTTTATTTGTCTCTTTTGAAAACAAGTGACTAAACTGTCTGAGCATAAGAAATATGCTGGGAGCATATTTTTATGTGAGTTTTACAAAACAGAAACAATAAATAATAAGCGAGGGAACCTTCGGCTTCGAAACCCTGTGGGTGATTTTTTGCTACTTTTTTTTCACAAAAAAAGTCGATAAAAATTAAGACCTACAGTAAAAATCAATTTATATATTTTATGTACGAAGGGAATACTTTAGTGCCTGACACTATTATTTTGACTATCTGATAGATTTCTTGTTGCAATTGACATTTTTATCCTTTTTATTTTTTATTACCTTTAAATATTATATTCCAAACAACTAAACTCTTTTACTATTTTTTTAAAAAATAAGTGTATCCCCCTATAAATTCTAGTTTTTGTGTTCCCTCAACATTGATATAGATTTCCTTTCCTACTTCTGTAATATTTAGTAAATAATTTTTTTTATCCAACTTTATAACATGTACTGAATCATTTTTTTTAGTTTGAGCATGTTGCTGAACCCTGCCAGTAACTTTTTGTTCAAGTGTACAAAAAGGGTTAATTGTTTTTTTTGGGTCTAAAGTTTCATGAAAAAAATACAAATCAGGATAAGAGTCACTAGCACAATCTTCACTATAAGGTATATAAGAAAAATCTTTACACAATGACTTATCTATAATATTATAGTAATCATAATTATCAAAGTGTTGTACAAACATTATCTCCATAACACTATCACCATTCATATCAACTTCCCATGCAGAAAACTCTTTAGATAAATAACCATAATACCACCATACTCCTCTTTCAGATTCACCACTAGGTTCAAACTGTTTGACTAATCCTACTGAATAATTTAGATGCATATCCCAACACTCTTTACCAAGTAGTTTTTTTAATTTTAAATCTTCATAATCTACCCTTTTAATAAGAGCTTGTTCAACTTTAATATTTGTAAATCTAAAAAGTGATTTAATAAATGCATTAATATCAAAACTTTTTATTTCTGGATATCTTACTTCAATATCTTTTGACTCTTGAGTTTTTTTCAAAAAATCAAGTGTCTTCTTAGAAAAAGTATTTTGATTAGTTAAAGCTGTTTTTAAAGTTTTAATTCTATATTCATATGTTTTTTGAATACAATTATTCTCTTTACATCTATTTCTTTTTTTCAGCCAAGTATTTTGGTCTCTTTTTATTTCTTTACTTAAAAAATAAAAGCTTTTATATATCTTTGAAAGATCCTTATCTAATTTTGATAACTTTTCATTTGTACAAATTTTATATTCAACACTATTCTTTTTTACATTTTTGCAATCAAATGATGGATTAAAATTACTTGCATTTAATATATTTAAAAATATAAATATTAAAAAAATGTTTTTTTCATAAAACTACACCTCTAACAATTCACCACACTGAGCACAACACTCAGGTACAATTTTCTTACTATACATCTCTGGTATCTCCATCTTTGTTTTAAAAACCTTTATATTTGTAAATGCATTTGATGATTTACATTCATCCTTAAAAACTTGATATCTATAGTAGTGAGATCAAGTTTTTATATATTTTATCATTATTTTATTAAATTAAATAGATTTTTATTAGTTTTAAAATTAAAGGCTACTAGAGAGTTATATTGATTATAAATACTTGTTTTCAATTATAATAAACATATAGATAATTTTAATTGTATGCATCTGTCTTGTAGAACAAAGTTCTCCACTTTCTCACTTTTTAATTGTAAAAAGCAAAGCACTCGGCTTCAACAAAGTCTGGACAAATTCCTTAGCCACAAACTTTTAAAATAGTTATTGAGTATTACACCAACTCAAATAAAATGGTATCAAAAAATGCAAAGGTCATTATCCCCTATTCCCGCATTTGAGAAGCCGAGCGTTTATTTTACTTTTCGGAAAAGTTTTTCAACTGTTTGAGCATAACAAATATGCTGGGAGCATATTTTTATGTGAGTTTTGAAAAACAGAAAAGTAAAATAATAAGCGAGGGAACCTTCGGCTTCGAAACCCTGTGGGTGGTTTTTTGCTACTTTTTTTTCACAAAAAAAGTCGAAATAAATTAAAACCACAGTAATATTCATTTAAAATCAAATATTACAAACAACAAATTACTATTCATTATAAATCAAGCAAATTTTCCGCATAATATTTACAACACCAAAAAACTTGGAGACAAAATGAAAAAACTACTTATAATCTCAATAATCCCTTTTTGCTTTTTATTTGCAGCAAACAAGAAAATGGATGGTTGTGTAGAACAAAAACTAAATGAAAAAACTAGTCTTTATGCTTGCCCACAAGCACTTTTAGAGGTTACATTTGCCATAAAACGTTCGGGTAAAAACTATGTTAGAGAAGAGGATGAAGCCCCTACAATAAGAATAATATCAGAAACAAAAGCTCAGATTGTAAAGGTAAATCAAAAATAAATAGTTATTTTTAAAAAATTAGCTTTTAATATTTGTAAACAAAATGTAAAGATTTTCGCTAAACAATATTTACATATTTCTATTACAATTTGAATTGCAAAAAGAGTTCAATTAAATCGCACTCCTCCTTGATAAAAGTTAAACTCTTTTTTAGATTGTTCTTCCTTATTTAAAAGGCTAGTTTTCTAGCCTTTTTTTATTTATGAAGAACAACTAAGCTGTAGATTTGCATGCTCTGCAGGTGTAGGTTTTGCATACCTTTCATAATCTTTATGCTCATCAAATGGATTTTGTGCAATATTTAATAACTCATTTGTAAGTTCAAAATCTCCATTTTCTGCTTTTTGGATAGCTTCTTGAAGCATATAGTTTTTTATCACAAATTTTGGATTTGCCTTTTTCATTTGAATTTTTCTATTTTTTAAACTTCTATTTTCTGCTTGCACTATTTTTTTGTACTCATCAAACCATTTTTGCATAGGTTCTCTAAATACACACATATCAAATATAGAAGAGAAATTATCAAGATTTTCTAGTTTTGTAAGCTCATAAAAGAAACAGTTATAATCACATTTTGCAGACTCTAAGGCACTTAGTAATTGTACTATCAAATCTAAATTCGAATCACCACTTAGATTTTCATCTAAGCCTAGTCTATTGTTTAAAATACTTAAATACTCTTTTTGATGTAAAGATTCAAAGTTTTTTAAATATCTCATTAGTTTAGCAAAATCAGTAATTTTTCCAAGATTATAAGCTAATACTTCTAAATTCCATTTTGCTATATGGGGTTGATTGTTGTATGAGTATCTTCCCTCTACATCTGTATGATTACAGATATTATGTTTTTCAAAATAATCCATAAATGCATATGGTCCATAATCTATTGTAAGACCTGCCATTGACATATTGTCTGTATTCATAACACCATGCATAAATCCATATGCCATCCATTGAGCCATTAGTTTTGCAGTTTTATTTACTAGTTCAAAAAACATTTTTGCATATCTGTTTTCTTCACCTATTAGATGAGGATACGATTCTTTGATTACATATTCTGCTAGATTTTTTAGATTCTCTTCCCCATTTTTGCCCCTTGCAAAAAACTCAAATGTTCCTATTCTAACCCATGATGGAGACATCCTAAGTACAATTGCACCAGTTTGGGTTTCCCCATAACTTCTATATACAGGATGGGTTGAACCAATAAGTGCTAAAGCTCTTGTAGTGGGTATTCCCAAAGCATGCATATGTTCACTCATAATATATTCACGAATAGATGAACGTAAAACTGCCCTACCATCCCCTTGTCTTGAATAACGTGTTAGACCTGAACCTTTTGTTTGCAAATGCCAGTTATTTACGGCTCCTAGATTTATAGCTCTTCCATCACCTAGTTGTGGTACAAAATATCCAAACTGATGCCCTGCATAAACCATAGAATATGGAACTGAACCTTTAAGTACTAATTCACCATTTATAAATTTTACAAATTTTGGTGTTTCACACTCACTATAATCCAAATCAATCAAGTCACATGCACTTTTACTATAAGAGATAAGATATGGATTGTTTAAAGGTGTTGCATCAAGTTTTTGGTAAAATTTTTCATCAAGTTCAAAATAATCTATTTTAAATTCTAACTCTTCTAATTTCATCTTTTTTCTTCATATATATATTAATTCATGATAGGTTAGCTAAATAAGATAAAAATTGTCTTGTATTAGTAAAACTAATAATTAAATTTAAGTTCTTAAAACTCTTATATTTTTTTAGTTATAATTGCCCAAAAATAAGACTTAGGATTGATATGATTGAAAATATAGAAACTGCTTTATGCCATATGACAAAATTTGCACCAAACCAAGATATTTACGGTGCTTCACACTTTCCAATATACAATACTGGAACTTTTGATCTAAAAAAACAAGATGGCGATAAAATTTATGACTATACAAGAAGTGACAATCCTACAAGAGAAACATTAGAAAATCTATTTGCCCATGCAGAAGGTGGTGCGGGATGTGTATGTACACATACAGGTATCGCTTCTGTTGCCCTACTTTTTGAAACAGTTTTAAAAGCAAACTCTCAAATTTTAGTTGAAGCAGATTGTTATGGTGGAACTTTTAGACTTTTAAAAGTGTTTAAAGAAAAGTACAATATTACAGTTCATTTTGCAAACTTTTTAGATTTTGAACAATTAGAAAATATACTAAAAAACAATCCAATAGATTTGGTGCTTTGCGAGTCACCAACTAACCCAGGTCTTAAAATAATTGACTTAGAAAATGTAGCAAATTTAGCACACAAATACAACTCTTTATTTGCAGTTGATAATTCACTTGCAACATTTATTTCTCAAAAACCATTAGAACTTGGAGCTGATTTTTCTTTGTTTTCAACAACTAAATATGTATCTGGTCATGGGGCAGTAGTTGCTGGTGCGATTGTTGCAAAAACACAAGAGTTAGCAGATGAGATACACTACTATGCAAATGCTCATGGAAGAAGCCAAAATCCTATGGATGTATATCTAATCTCTCTTGGTATTCCAACTTTAAACATAAGAATGAAAGCTCATCTTGAATCTGCTTTAAAGATAGTAAACTTTTTAAAAGAGCAAGATTATATAAAATCTGTAACTTTTCCTGCTTTAGAAGAACATGCACAATATGAGCTTGCAAAAAAACAAATGAAATATATTCCTGCTGTATTTTGTGTAGATTTTATAAGTGTAGAACTAGCAGAACAGTTTATTGAAAAAACAAAAATCTTTGGAGAAAAATGCTCTTTTGGAAGCCCTGATTCAAGAGTAGAAATCCCTGCAAAAATCTCTCACGCTTCCTTTTCAAAAGAGGAACTTGCAGCTATTGGTATATCTGATAGTACTGTTAGATTCTCTATTGGATTAGAAAATGTTGAAGATTTAATAGAAGATATAAAACAAGCAGTAAAGTAGTAGATATTTAGATGAGCAATAGTTTTTTCAAGCCAATACCTTGTGGAGAAACTCTTCCACCAAACAATATACATGCAGTATCTGTATCTATGCCAACATTGCAAGATGTTATAGATTATGAGGAGCAAACACCTCAGATATGTGAGATAATAAAAAGTGGATACCCAAGATTTATACTACACCCATATTTAAAAATCTTAGCAAATTATATAAAACAGAAATACAAAGTATCCGACAGATATGAAGTTGTGGTACTTAGTTCACAAAAGGCTGTAAAACTATTAAGTGATAAATACTATATTCACAATAAAATAGATATAGATGAACCTTTTGGCGTAATCTTAGTACAAAAAGAGACTTCACAACTGCAAAAAGTTTTAACCTATATTCAACATGTAGGTTGCAATCTTTCTTCAAGATTAGCTGAAGATTATTTATATAAACTTGGTCTAATAGATAAGTTACATAAAGAGGAACTTGAAGAAAAAACTAAAGCCAAAGATATTATCATAGATGTTTTAGCAAAAGCTTATAAACAACCAAAAGAAAATGTATGCCTAGCACCTTCTGGGATGAATGCTATTTATTCAATCATAAGAGGTTTAAACTCAATACAATCTCACAATGGAAGAACTATTTTAGTTCAATTTGGTTGGCTTTATCTTGATACTATGAATATAGTAAACCATCATTACCAAAGACAAAAAATCTTTGAAGATGTTGCAAAAATTGATTTACTTGAAGAGTATTTAAAAACAAATGGTTTTAAAGTTGCTGGTATAATAACAGAGATACCTACAAACCCTCAACTTAAAAGTGTTGATATAATAAGACTAAGAGTATTGTGTGATAGATTTAATATTCCACTTATTATTGATACAACTTTTGCAACTCCTTATAATCTTAACTTAACAAATTATGCAGATATTTTTGTTGAATCTTTAACAAAATTTGCCAGTGGAAATGCAGATGTTTTAATGGGAGCAATAATTTTAAACAAAAAACATAATCTTTCACATATGAATTATGAATTTTTTAAACATTGTGAACCAGTTTATATTAAAGATATACAAAGACTAGCAATTGAGATTAAAGGTTATGAAAAAAGAGTTAAAACAATTTCTGAAAATACAAAAGCCTTAGTTGAGTATTTTAAAACCTGTTCATATATTGATAAAATCTATTATTGTCTAAGTGATGAAAATAAAAAAAACTATTCACAAACTATGATTGATGAAAACTGCTATACAGGGATAGTTTCAGTCACTTTCAATAAACCTTTCGAAATAATATATAACAATCTAAATTTTGCAAAGGGACCTAGCCTTGGAACAGAATTTACACTACTTATGCCATACACTTATTTAGCTCATTATGATTTAATTAAATCAGAGGAAGGAAGAGAATTATTAAATAAAATTTCTCTTCCGATAAATCTTCTTCGAATATCCGTTGGAATCGAGCCAATAAAAGAAATTATTAATCAATTTAATAAACTAAACTTTTAGTTTTTGTAAGTTATTATTAGTAAAGGTAATTTACAAAAAAGGGTTTATTATGACAATTAAAGCTAAAGTTATAGGAGCTTTTCTAGTTCTAATTGGATTGACATTAATTTCAAGTCTTTATGTTTCTTACAACATGAATACTGTTGAATCAAATGTTAAGAAATTGAGTGAAAAAGATTTTGCAGGTATCACTTTTTTACTTGAGGCAGATAGAGATTCTTATCAATCAAATGTTGCATTATCACAGATTATCAATCTTCAAGATAATCAAAAAGCTCAAAAGCTAATTGATAAAGGTGTTAATGACAACATAAAACAAGTTGGACAAAGATTTGAGAAGTTTAAAAACCTTTTAAAAAATGACTTAGCTAATGAAAGTTCAAGATTTAATGAATTTGATGAGTTATATGCTAAAACAAATCAAAATACAGAAGAGATTATTTCTTTAATCAAACAGTCTGAATACGATAAAGCTAAAGATTTTTATTTTAATACTTATCTAAAAGATTATGAATCTATGAGAGATGCAATAGATTATTTTACAGAAGCAACATATAAAGTTGTTGATATAGACAAAGAAGATACAGCATCAACAATTTCTAATTCATTTATTACATTTATTGTAATTACTGCATTAAGTATTTTAGTTACTATATTCTTTAGTATTGTTTTAGGTAGAACTATTAATCGTTCACTAAGCAACTTAAGCAATGGATTACTAGGTTTCTTTAAATATTTAAATAAAGAGAGTAATAGTGTAGAAAAACTAAATGAATCAGGAAATGATGAGATTTCAGTTATATCAAAAGTGATTAATGAAAATATTAATAATACAAGAGTATTAATAGAAAAAGACAATGCTCTAATTGAAGATGTAAAAAGAGTTGTAGAAGTTGTAAAAAGTGGTAAATTAAACCAAAAAATTGTAGTTTCTACACCTAACCAAAGTTTAGAAGAGTTAAAAACAATCTTCAATGAGATGTTAGAAGTTATTTCAAAAACTATTTCAAATGATATAAATGAAGTAAAAACTGCACTCAAAGAGTATCAAAAACTAAACTTTACTCATAGAATTAAAAATGCGACTGGTGAAACTGTTGAAGGTATCAATACTTTAGCGAATATTATAAATGACATGCTTGTAGAAAATAAATCAAATGGTCTTACATTACAAAATAGCGCTGACCATTTATTATCAAGTGTAGATAATCTAAGCCGTTCTTCAAATGAAGCAGCAGCAAGTATAGAAGAGACTGCAGCAGCATTAGAGGAGATTACTTCAAATATTAGTTTAAATACAGAAAATGTTGTAAAAATGGCATCAAATGCCAATGATCTTAAATCATCAGCAAATGAAGGTGAAACCTTAGCAACACAAACTACAACCGCAATGGATAGTATAAATGAACAAGTTACAGCTATCAATGAGGCAATTTCAGTGATTGACCAAATAGCGTTTCAAACAAATATTCTTTCACTTAATGCGGCTGTTGAAGCAGCAACAGCTGGTGAAGCAGGAAAAGGATTTGCAGTTGTTGCACAAGAGGTTAGAAATCTTGCAAGTAGAAGTGCAGAAGCAGCAAAAGAGATTAAAGATTTAGTTGAAAATGCTACCGTTAAAGCTAATGACGGTAAAAGTATTGCAGATAAGATGATAAAAGGTTATGTTGGATTAAACCAAAATATCTCTAAAACTCTTGAACTAATTGGGGATGTAGAAACAGCAAGTAAAGAGCAACAACTTGGTATCTCACAAATCAATGATGCTGTTACAATGCTTGATAGACAAACTCAACAAAATGCATCTATTGCTAATGAAGCAAAAGATATTGCTGATCAAACACAAATAATTGCAAATAATATTGTAAAAGATGCAAATGAAAAAGAGTTTATAGGTAAAGATAGTGTAAAAGAAAAAATTATTAACTCTACATATGAAAAACCTAAAGAGAGTACAAAAATTGTAAAAGCTACTCCTCATAAAGTAGCACCAAAACCAATTGAAAAAAAAGAAGAAAAGAAAATAGAGGTTAAAAAAACAAACACAGAATATAAACCTCAAGTTATAACTGCTAACAATAAAGATGACGATGAATGGGAAAGCTTCTAAGCTTCCCATTTAAACTTTTACTTTTATTAGTTTTATTTATATAAAATAATCACCAAACAGTCATATTTTAAGTTATTTTTCTATAATATATAATATTTTAATATAAAGGAAAATAATGTTAAATAACTTTAGTATTTCATTAAAACTTAAAATAAATAGTGCTTTAATTATTTTGGCTTTAGTCGTTTCTGGATTAATCATCTACAATGCCTTAACCTCTTTATCAAAAGAGTATAAATATTCTTTAAATCTAGCAAAACAAAATGAAACTTTAAATGAGATTTTCAAAAATGGTCTTTTGTACAACTCTTCTTCCGGCGTAGTATTTCAAAACCCAAACTCAGCAAAAGCAAAAGAGACAATGAATAATGCTATAAAAAAAGTTGAAATAAATGCAAATAATTTTAAAAAGATCAATCTAACTTTATATAAAAAATTTGAATCTAAAGTTGATAATTTTTTAAATACTGTAAAACCACTTTATAAAAAAGTTGAAAATGGTAATGCATTGGAAAAAGATGATATGAAAATATCATTACAAGCATGGAGAGATTTAAAATTTACTATATCAGATATTATAAAAATTATCCAAAGTGATTCTAAAAAATCTCAAGAAAATTATGATTATCTGATTGAAGAATATTTAGCAACCATAGGTATATTATTGGCTGTTGTATTGATTGTAATCATAATATTTAATACTTTATTATCAAGAAGTATTTTATTGCCTTTAACCATTTTAGAAGAAGCTATGGAAAAACTTTCAAACTCTTCAAATACACAACAAAAGATTGAGATAAAAACTAAAGATGAGACTGCCCAAATAGCAAAAAACTTCAATAATTATATTGATAAAATAGAAAGAGCAAAAGAGGAAGATTCAAAAGTAATCATTGATGTACAAAAAGTTGTAGAAGAGATTAAAAAAGGTAAATTAAGCCATAGAGTTTCTACAACTACTACAAACAGTTCAATTATGCAACTTGTTTCATCTCTAAATGGTATGCTTGATTCACTTCATGAAATAATTGAACATACATTAAAAACATTAAACAGTTATCAAAATCAAGATTTTAATGCAAAAACAACTTTACAATGTGAAGGTGATATTCATAAGCTTTTAGAAGGTATAAATAAAATAGGAACTAGTATCTCTGAAATGTTATCAAATAGTAAAAAAAGAGGATTATTATTAAATGATAGTTCAAAAGAGTTATTAGAAAAAATAAACATATTAAATAATAGTACCACTGATGCAGCTACTAACTTAGAAGAAACTGCAGCTGCACTTGAACAAATAACAGCAACAGTAAAAGGAAATGCTGAAAAAATTGAACAAATGACTCAATATGCAAATAAAGTTACCCAAGGAACAAAAAAAGGGGAAGAACTAGCTTCAAAAACAACTAGTGCCATGGAGGAGATAAATGAAGAGGTAACTGCTATCAATGAAGCCATAACTATTATTGATCAAATAGCATTCCAAACTAATATTTTATCACTAAATGCTGCTGTTGAAGCTGCAACTGCAGGTGAAGCTGGAAAAGGTTTTTCTGTAGTTGCTCAAGAGGTTAGAAACCTTGCAAGTAGAAGTGCTGAAGCAGCTAAGGAGATAAAAGAATTAGTACAAAATGCAACATTAAAAGCAAATGAAGGTAAAACAATCTCCTCTGAAATGATTAAAGGATATGACGAATTAAATTCAAATATTACCCAAACAATAAATCTAATCTCAGATATCTCTGAATCAAGTAAAGAGCAGGAAAATGGAATTGTACAAATAAATGATGCAGTAAATAATCTAGACCAAAAAACACAACAAAATGCCACAATAGCTTCTCAAACTCATAAAATATCACTTACAACACAAAATATAGCAAAAGAGATATTAGAAGACACAAACAATAAAGAGTTTATAGGTAAAGATAACATTAAAATAGAAAAAATTGAAGAAACAACTATCGTAAAAGAAGGAAAAAAATCTCAAAAGAAAATGGAAATACCTAAAAATGAAGATAGTGAAAATCATGATGAGTGGGAGAGTTTTTAAGCTCCCATTCAAAGTTTTAAAACAGAATTCACCCTTGCTACACTATCTTTTTTTGATAAAGTAAGTCTTACTATTGAGTCTTCTTTTGCCTCTAAGTTATGTAAAATAGAAGCTTCTAAAAATACAATATCCCCTTTTATTAGTTTATAAATCTCTTTATTTACTCCAAAGTCAATTTCACCTTCTACAATCTGTACACTAATTGGAAAGTTTGTTTTATGCTCTTTCATTATTTGATTTTTTTTAAATACTATTCTTATCTCTTTTGAGCTTTGAGTTTCCATCAAGGGAGTAATTTGTACTTTTTCATCACTATATACTAGGTTTTCAAATATATTTACTTTTTTCATTTTATTTTCCTTTTTTGAAAGTTTAACAATAAAAAAAATTAAAAAAATTGATTTCAATCAATAAAAATTTATCTATATTTTTTAATATATAAATATATCTTAAGTATTTTTTATTTATGATAACGATTATCATTTTTATATAAGGAGATAAAATGAGTAGTGCGATTTTTTATGGTTCAAGTACAGGTAATACAGAAAATGCTGCCAAACTGATAAGAGAAGAGTTAGGTGGAAAAGATGTAATAAAACTTTTTGATATTTCAACAAGTGGAGTTGACAAAATAAAAGAATATGACAAACTAATTATTGGTGTTTCTACTTGGGGTGAAGGTGATTTGCAAGATGATTGGGATGAAATTTTTGAAGAGTTTAAAAATATAGATTTTTCAAATAAAACTGTTGCATTTTTTGGTTTAGGAGATCAAGAGAGTTATTCTGATGAGTATGTTGATGCAATGGCTACACTTTATGAAGTTGTATCACAACAAGAGGGTGCAAATATTATAGGTAGCTGGCCAATTGATGAATATGAGTTTGATGAATCAAGTGCTGTTGTAGATGGAGAGTTTATTGGACTTGCTTTAGATGAAGATAATCAATCTGAATTAACACCAGAGAGAATAAAAACTTGGTGCTCACAAATAAAAGAGCAAATTCTTTAAAATATGCACTCTTTTTGAGTGCATATTAGATATATTGGGAATTAAAATATAATAAAACTCCAAGTAAAAACATCACAATGGGAGCTAAAAATTCAAAGAAGTTGATTAATTTTTGTGAACTTTGCGAAACTTTATTTAAACTAACTGCAAAAAAAGATGAGATAAATATCACCAATCCCATCCCTAAACTTATAAAAATAGAAGCCAATATCACTGCAAAATATGTTTTTAAAATAAATGCATATATAAATAGTATCACTGTACCAGGACAAGGTATAAGTCCAGCAGTTAAGACAAAATACAAATCTTTTTTCATAAAGTTTGGTTTTAGCTTAGTTGTATTTTTTGGTTTATGAGCACTCCAAATTCTTTCATTTGTTTTGCATGAAGTACAAGAACACTCTTTATGATTTATTTTATTTAAAAAAATGTATATAGCTAATAGTATAATCAGTATAGCTGATACTTTTGTAAGAACCTCAACAGAATCACTAACAAAACTATTTAATACCGATTCTAAAATAAATACAGAAATCAATACAAGAATCAATGCTCCTAAAATATGTATAAAAGCTGTTGCTTGTGATATAAAAAAAGCTTTTAAATACGAACTTTTATTTGCCATAAAATATGAAAATGCTAATGATTTTCCATGTCCAGGTCCCAAAGCATGGATAATTCCATAAATAAAAGAGATTAATAACAAAGAAAATAAAGCTAAGCTATCTCCATCTTTTATTTTTAGAAGATATTTTTTTATCTCTTTTGTAAACTTATTTAATAAACTATCTTCTTGATTTTTTATTTTTTCATTTGTTTGAACTTGTGTTAAAGTATCAATTGTTTTTTCTGTTTTAGTTTTTGTTTCTTTTATCTCTTGATTTAAACTTTCATTTTTAATATAAAATGATACATCTTGCATATTTATTTTATTTGAGATATTAAAAGGAGCATTAAATTTAATAGCATTATTTGCTAATACTAAAACGAAGTAATTCTGATCATCATTTATATTAAAATATAAAACATTATTGTTGATTACATCATAATTTAACTCAATAATATATTCAAAATGTAAAAGTGAATTTTTAATAAATGTTTTATAAGTTTTTACTTTGATTGGTTCAAATTTATTATTATTTATCTCTTTGGCATATGAGATATATGTCAAAAAATTTTTTGGTTTTATATAATCTATTAGTGATTGTTCTATAGGAACTAACTCATCCTTATCTAAGTAATTATTTTGATTCTTATCATAAAGCTCTTTTAGCTGTTCTGTAAAATCTTTTGTTAAGACCCATAAAATCTTTGCATCATTTATTTTATTTTTTGTTGCATTAACTTCAATTGATACTAAAGTTTTTGGAGAATATATAGTACATAAAGCACACCCAAAAAGGGTGTGTGTAAAAAATAAAAGAATAAAAATTAATTTATTTATATGAATTTGCAATTTCTTTAGCTACCTTGATTAAATTATTACTCCAATCTTCTGATAAAGGGTCAATAGCTGTAACTGTTGCATCTATACTTTTAGATATTGTACTTGCACCTTTTTTTGAAAACTGAGGAGCAACAAAAACAATTTTTATGTTGTTTTCTTTTGCTTCATCTATCAACTCAACCAATTGAGCTGGTTTTGGTTCTTTCCCCTCAATTTCAATAGCAATTTGTTTTAGATTATATCTTTTAGCAAAATATCCCCAAGATGGATGGAAAACCATAAAAGCTTTATTTTGGTCATTTTTAAGGATTTCATTTAAAATTTGGTCTAATTTTTCTAATTCATTTAAAAAATCTTTATAATTTTTAGTATAAAACTCTTTGTTAACACTATCAATCTCTACTAAAGTATCATATATATTTTTTGCTTGTATTTTTACTAATACTGGGTCTAACCAAATATGTGGGTCTAAACCTTCATGATTATGTCCCTCTTCTTCATGATCATGATCTACTTTTTTTTCTTCATTGTGATTTGTTTCTTCATGATGATGAGCTTGTATCTCTTGTTTTTCTATCCCTTCATCAGTATCTACAACAATCATATTTTTGTTTGCAGTTTTAAATTTATCAAGCCAAACCTTTTCAAATGGTACATCAATCGCAAAATATGCATCTGATTTTGATAAAAGTTTCATTTGTGAAGTTTTAGGTTCGTATGTTGCAGGACTTGCTCCTGGTTTTACCATCACATTTACTTTTATTTTATCTTTTGCGATTTTTTCTACAAAATATTTTTGAGGTAATATTGATACAGTAACCTCTTTTGCCATAACAATAGAACTAAAAACTAATAAAATTAAAAATATATTTCTCATTTTTTTCCTTTTTATTTTTGCAACCTAATTGCATTTTTTGAATTCTAATAAATAAAAACTTTAATGCAACTGAATTGCAAAAATAAACTTCAATGATAAAATTTGTTTTTAAAAATAAACAGATATAATATTTATCATGAATTTAGAAGAATTATCTACAAACATAAAACTTACAACTGCTAGAAAAGCAATACTAGAAAATCTAATTAACTCAAATAAGCCATTATCATATGAAGACATAAAAGACAAACTTCCTATGGATAAAGCTACTTTTTATAGAAATATTATCAAATTTGAAGAGGATGGGATTATTAATTCTTTTGAATCAAATGACAAAAAAAGATATTTTGAGATTCAAAAAACAAAACATTCCCACTTTATTTGTAATATATGCTCAAAAATTGAGTGTATTCACGATAATCTTAATATAAATATAAAAGATCATCAAATAGATAATATTATTATAAAGGGTATCTGCCCAAATTGTCTGAAATAAGGAAATAAAATGATTGCAAAATTGATAACTATCGATAGATTTATCAATAAAGAAGCTCTAAGTGGTATTTTACTTTTTATTGCAACTGTTGCTGCTGTAATAGTAGCTAATTCATCGTGGGGTCAATCATATTACGATTTATGGCATATGCCTTTAGGTGTAAATTTAGGAGAACACTCTATTTCTATGTCCTTAACCTATTGGATTGATGATGGGTTGATGGCTTTATTTTTCCTAATGGTAGGATTAGAGATAAAAAGAGAGATGTTAATTGGTGAACTCTCTTCTGTATCAAAAGCATCTTTTCCAATAATTGCAGCAATTGGAGGTATGGTTATACCTGCTTTAATTTATGTGGGATTAAATCCAAGTAACCCATTAGGTTTTGGTATCCCTATGGCTACAGATATTGCCTTTGCTCTTGGTATTTTAATGTTACTTGGTTCAAGAGTCAATCCTGCAGTAAAACTTTTTTTAGTTGCTCTTGCTGTTGTAGATGATTTAGGAGCAGTATTAGTTGTAGCTACAGTTTACACAGCAGAGATTCATACAGAATACTTTTTACATGCAGGATTTATCTACTTACTTATTTGGGCTTTAAACTTCAAAGGTGTAACTAAACTTACTCCATATTTAATACTTGGTGTATTTTTGTGGGTATATATCCATGCAATAGGAATACATGCAACTATTGCTGGAGTATTACTAGCTTTTGCGATACCTATTAAATCAAAAATTGATGAAAAAAAATTTATAGATGATTCAAAAAAAGATATTGATGAATTTGAAAAACATATGGATGAGATACCAATTTTAAATCACCATCAAATTGATAACCTAGAAAATATTGCTTACAATTACGATAAAGTACAAAATCCTTTGGTAAGATTAGAACACAATTTACACGGTTTATCAGCATTTTTTATTATGCCATTATTTGCTTTTTCAAATGCAGGTGTTTTAATAGACTTTACAACAGTAAGTGCAAATCTTTCTATTGTACTTGGGGTAATTTTTGGATTGTTACTAGGAAAACCGATTGGTATTTTTGGATTTACTTACTTAGCAAACAAATTAAAAATAGTAAAAAAACCAGACAATATATCTTGGAATGAAGTTCTATCAGTTGGATTTTTAGGTGGTATTGGTTTTACCATGTCGATTTTTATTACTCACTTAGCATTTTTAGATGAAAATATTATAAGTGCAGTTAAACTTGGTGTATTTATTGCTTCATTTATGGCTGCTATTATTGGAGTTTTCTTAATACTTAATACAAAAAAAAGATAATTTAAACTACAAACAAAATTTAGGAAAGATATTTTAAATAGCAATTTTATTCTATATCTTTCCTTTGGATTTTGTTATACTATGACATGAAATTAGAATCTTTAAACAAAACATTTTTTGAAAATATTCACAACTCAAATGGCTGTTTTACAAAACATTTTCATAATACTTATACTATTGGATTAACACATGATGGCATGTTTAAATCAATAAATGAAAACAAAGCCTTAGTTTCATATAAAAAATCTACAAGAATAATAAATCCTAATGAGGTTCATGGAGGTGATTCTAGCTGCTGGAGATATACAAATTTTTATCCTTCTACTAATTTGCTAAACCAAATATATGAACAAATATTTTTTGAAAAAAAGATTCCAATATTTACAAAACATATAATCAATGACTTACATTTATATGAGCTTTTATCAAATTTTTTTATTAGTGCTTATTCAGATGAAAACGAGATGCAAATAGAAACAAACCTGATAATTGCCTTATCTTATTTGATAAAAAACTATACAGACAAAACAATAAAAGAACCAATATTTGACGATAAAAAGATAATAAGAAACTCTATAGAATATATAAAAGATAATATAAATTATAATATCTCATTAGATGATCTAGCTTCAAACTCAAATCTTAGTAAATACCATTTTTTAAGAATATTTAAAAACTCAATAGGTATTACTCCACACCAATATATCTTAGTAAATAAAATAGAAAAAAGTAAAGAACTTATTCTAAATGGAGTGAAACTATCACAGGTAGCTTATACATTAGGATTCAATGACCAATCACATTTTATTAGGAATTTTAAAAGAATCTATGGGTATGTACCAAGTAATGTAAAACAAAAAAGCAATTTTATTCTATACAAATAATACTTTAATATCTTAAACTTCCAATAAAAAGAGTTAATATGAAAGATAAAAATATATTTTACTTTTTATTGTTTTTAGCTATGTTTGCATGGGGTGCTTCATGGGTCAACGTAAAAGTTTTAAGCTTATATATAAACGAGTTTGAAACAATGTTTTTTAGATTTTTCATCACCACAATTACTATGATACCAATAATATTATTTATGAAAAAATCTTTTAAAATAGATTTAAAAAGTTTGTTTTTAGTTTTAGTTTCAGCTGTAGTATTAATATTGTATATGAAATATTTCTTTTTAGGTACTAAATATGGAACTGCAAGTTTAGGTGGAGCTTTTGTAACTACTCTAATACCTATAAATACATTTTTAATTTTATCATTTTTCAAAGAGAAAAAAATATCAAAAAAAGATGGTTTTGCTCTTTTTGTAGGGGTATTAGGGGTTATGACTATACTTAATATTTGGTCTTTTAATAAAGAAGAGATATTTTTAAAACAAAACTTTTATTTTATTTTAGCATCAATCTTTTGGCCTATTCTTACAATATTAAGTTCAAAAGCTAGTAAAATATCACCTATTGTATTTACCTTTTATCTTTACTTGATTACTTCTATTTTAAATCTACTGTTTTTTGTAGATTTATCAACTATAAATTTCACAAATTTTGATATGAAATTTTATATAAATATCTTTATACTTTCAATTGTTGCCTCAACTTATGCCAATACAATATATTTTTTAGGTATTGAAAAACTTGGAGCAAGAGAAGTTAGCAGTTTTATATTTTTTGTTCCTTTCTCAGCAATTGTTTTAAGTGCTATATTTTTAAAAGAACAGATAAGTTTATCTATAATAGTTGGTACAATTTTAACTATTACTGCTATAAAAATCTTAAATAATATAAAACTATTTAAGAGATTATAGCTAAATGGTTTATCTTACATATGAACCATTATTAAAATCAATTGTTGTACCATTTACATACTCAGGACAATCAGTTGCTAACCAAAAGATAACCTCAGCAGCTTCATCAGGTTCGGCAAATCTCCCACAAGGAACTGCTTTTTTAAACTCTGCTTTTCTCTCTTCTGAATTATCTTTTTGCATATCTGTTTCAACTGGACTTGGAGCAATACAATTTACAATGATACCATGGCTTCCTAATAGTTTTGCAAAGATTTTTGTAGCGTTTATTACTCCTGCTTTTGCTATACCATACCAAATATCTGGATGACCAATTTGCCCAGCAATAGAAGCTGTATTTACAATCCTTCCATAACCTCTTTTTTTCATCCCTTCACTAAAAAGTGTGATTAACTCAACTGGAGCATGTAAATCAACATTCATAATATGTTCTTTTGCTTCAACAGGATAATTATCATATGTATATTTTGGTTGCATATAACCTGCATTGTTAATCAATACATCAATATCTCCAACCTCTTTTACTAAATCTTTTAAACCTTCAATATTTGATAAATCATATTCAATAGTTTTAACTTTTGGATTATCTTTTAATGGAAAGTTTGAAAAATCCCTTGCTACTGCAATTACTTCAAAATCAACCTCTAAAAATTTTTTAACTACTTCTAAACCTATTCCCTTATTTCCACCTGTTACTAAAACTCTATTAAGCATGTACTTCCTTTATAAAACTTTTTATCTATTATATTCTATAAATTCTAAATGAAATATTTATGATTTTTTTAGTAATGTTTTTTAAATAAAAGGATATATTATGAAAAAGTTATTATTCACAATTCTTATTTGCACAAGTATGTTTGCAGTAGATTTAGTAAAGTTGCCATTAATGGAGATGAAAGTAGATCATAAATATTCAAATGGGAAAGAACAAATTATCACTATCAAAAGAGAAGTTGATGAAGTTTGTTTAAATATTCCTATAACTGTTGAATATTTTCAATCTGAAAACCTAGCCTCATCAAAAGTTGATTCTAAATGTAAAAAAACATTTATCACAACAAAAGGTATGATTCAACCATTTAGTTTTGATGATAAAATCAAAACTGTAGGTGAATTAGAGGTTTTAAAATTTATTTTAGAAAAATCATCAAGAGAATCTTCAAAATATATTTTAGTAGATAGTAGAACAAAAGATTGGTTTGATGCAGGAACAATCCCAAGTGCTGTAAATATTCCATATACTGATTTAGAGTACGATAAAGACTTTATAGATGATTATAAAAAAGCACTTACAAATCTTGGAGTAAAGTTTTTAGGAGAAGATAAGTTTGATTTTTCACATGCAAAAACAGCAATCTTTTTTTGTAATGGTTCATGGTGTGCCCAATCACCAAGAGCGATGATTAGACTTATAAACATGGGGTATCCAAAAGAAAAAATGATGTGGTACAGAGGTGGAGTAGCAGCTTGGGCTGGTGTATCTCTTACTCTAACTGAAAATATAGAAAAGTAATCCTATTGAGCAAAAAACTTTTTAAATGCAGCAGCTATCTCTTCATTTGTAGCTTCTGCATTCGGTGTTAAGTCTAATGGCTCAGTCTGATTTTTAGGAGCTTTATTAAATAATTTTTTTGTATCTATTTTATCCCCAAACTTTTTTTGAATCGCATCTTTTAATTTATCTTTTGCTTTATTTTTTAAAAATCCACTTGTATCAACTTTTACTTTAGGATTTGATATATCACCTTTAATTGTTGTATCAAAACTATACTCTTTAATCGTAGTTTGAACAAGTGCATTTATAGTTTGTTTTTCAGTATCTATTGTACTACTTGGTACTACAATTTTTGTGTATTTACTCTCCATATCTATTATTGCATTTATTATATTTTTATTTATGTCACTTTTTAAATTTATACTTTCATAAATCTCTTTTGTGATATCAAACTTTGCAAAAGTATTTATAAGTCTTGAATATTCATTTTCAATAAATTGACCATTTATCAGTTTTCCATCTACTTTTCCTATCTTTGTAGCTAGATTATAATCTAAACTTACATCAGATTTTGATTTAAAAATTTCAGGATAATACATCATATGTAATAAACTTTTTATCTCTATATCTTTTATATTTGCTTTAAAGTTGTCATTTAAAAGATTAAAATCTAACTTTCCACCAAACATTTCTGATAAACCATCCACATATAAACCTTGTTTATCTTGTTTTATTTTTCCATTTAAAGCAAGGTTTCCTCTCATCTTTGTTTGTGTTACATCATATAGGTTTGATAAATTTGCAATTGAAACTAGATAATCACTTTTAAAGCTGCTATCTTTTAAATCAAAAACAGCTTTTTTAATATCTAGATTCGCCATTGAAGTTTCTATAGTAGCCATAGTTAAAGCTTGAGTTTTAACTAAATCAGTTACCGCCTCACCTTTAAATTTTAAAGTATTTGAAAGTTTTTGATTGAAGTCTTTATTTACTAAAGCATTATTTACTAATCCATTTGAGATTTTTGTAACAATCTTCCCATCAAGATTTTTCACATCAGCATTTTTAATATTTCCTTCTATAGAGATAAGTCCTGAAGCATATTTTGGTTTATCCACAGTATGTAAAAGTTCATCAATTTTTGCATTTTTAATATTAAAGAAAATATTTTTAGGTTCAAAATTTACTAAACTTATATCGTATTTTGTATCACTTGAAGCGAATTTACTTAATCCTGCAATTTTTGCTAAATCTTTGTCACCTTTGATTATACCTTTTGTTGAAAAAGAACCATTTAGTTTTTGTTTTGTAATATTTTGTAATTTTGATAAATCTTTAATATTTATATCATAAGCTAAATTGAAACTTATAGGTAATATTGTAATATCACCACCAATATTTATAATAGAATTATCATCGATAGTAGCTTTAAAAATTAGTTCACTAGTACTTAGTTTGAAATCTTCTACTTTTAAACTTACTTGAGTTTGACCCTCATTTACTTTTTTTTCTATCAATCCTGCAACAAAAGAGTTACCAAAACTAGTAAATAAAATACAATAAATACCTACAACAATAAAAATGATTAGAAATGTTAATCCAAAAAATAGTTTTTTCATAAATATCCTTTTATAAATTAGCATCTATTATACTTCAACTAAATTGAAATCATCATTATGTGTTACTTAAAGTAAACTTCTTGTAAATTTTCAATACAGCTAATTAAGTTTTAAATAATCCTATTGTATAATTCTGCCCAATGCAAGGTGATAAGTAGGGATACGCAAGCCGAACAGACTTTGTATATAAAATAATTTATAAGGAATATAGAATGAAAAAAATCGTTCTTTTAATGCTAGCTATCGCTGGTTTTGCTTTTGCTGCTGAAGCTGAAGCTGGAGAAATGTTAAAAGCTTACTCTGTAGTTGCTGCAGGTGTTGGTCTTGGTCTTGCTGCACTTGGTGGTGCTATTGGTATGGGTAATACTGCTGCTGCAACTATTGCTGGTACTGCTAGAAACCCAGGTTTAGGTGGAAAATTAATGACTACTATGTTCATTGCATTAGCGATGATCGAAGCACAAGTTATTTATGCATTAGTTATTGCGATGATCGCATTATATGCTAATCCATTTATGTAAGATCAGTCTTAGACTACAGATTTTATAAAATAAAAGGTCAAGAGGTTTTCCTCTTGGCCTTTTTTTATATCTAATAATTTATAGATTGAGCAAACTCTTCTTCTAAAACAGTTTTATTCTCTTGTAATCTTTGTTTTATCATTTTAGAGAATTCATCTGGGTATATCTCATAATCTTTTTGTTTTAATCCTTCTAATACTGTTTTTGCTATTTCACTAGGTGATGCTTTTGGCATCTGTACATCTTTTGACATATTTGTATCAATTGGACCTGGTAAAACTTCATAAACTTCTATATCTTTTGTTTTAAGTTCAGCTCTTAAAGCTTGTGTTATAGAGTGTAAAGCACTTTTTGATGCACAATATAAAGCCATAATAGGCAAGTTAATCAAGGCAAGTACAGATGTGATGTTTATTATTGCTCCATTTTTATTTATCTTATTTGACAATATATTACAACTATTAAGTGTACCAAAAACATTTACATCAAAATCAATAGTATTATTATCATCAAATAGTCTTTTACTACTATTTGCCCCTGCATTGTTTATTAGTAAATCTATTTTATCAATTGCTGATACCTTTTGTAAAAAATCTTCTTTTTGTGTTATATCTATTTCTAACACCTCTATTTTGTCAGATAAATTTTTTATTTGTTCTAATTTATTTAAATCTCTTGCTGTACAATATATTTTTTTGGGATTTTGTTTTAGACACTCTTGAACAAAAGCTAAACCTAGTCCTCCATTTGCACCTGTAATAAAAACTGTATTATTTTCTAAATTCATATTTATCTCCTTAATTTTCTACATTTTTATAAATTATATTAAGTAATCTAAGTAACTCTTCACTTTCATTTTTACTTAGACCTTGACAAAGTTGTTTATTGTATTCATTAGATATTGGTACTATTTTTTCAACCAATTCTTTTGCCTTTTGAGTAGGAAAAAGATTTATTATTCGTCTATCATTACTATTTGAAACCCTATTTAAGAAACCTTTTTTTTCGAGCCTATCTATACTTCTTGTGATATTTGCTTGATCTTTATATGTTGTATCAGATAACTCTTTTTGAGTTAAGCCTTCATTTTCAACAACTCTAAATATCAATGACCATTGCTCTGGTGAAATATCAAACTCTTTTATTTTTGTATTAAATCCTGTTTTCATAGCAATTGCAGTTCTATTTAAAACAAATCCTAATGAATTATTCATATCAAAATTCATAACAACTCCTTGATAAAACTATACAATATTTAAATTTACTTGTCAAGACAACTATTGATATAACAATTTTTAATTTTATACTTTTTTTAATAGAATCTATAAGATTTTACTGCTATAATTTCGCACTAAAAAAATGCGAACGTGGTGGAACTGGTAGACACGCTATCTTGAGGGGGTAGTGGGCTTCGCTCGTGCGGGTTCAAGTCCCGCCGTTCGCACCAATTTAACTACTTTTCTTTGATTAAAATAAATATTGTATTAAATAATTTCTCTCACTTTAACTAATCTTAACTTATTTTTAATTTGATACTAAAATATACGTCACTTCTTTATAATAAAATTTATTTTTTATCAATAAGTTAAAATCTCTTTTTTAGATACTTTAATTTACTGACTTATATTTTAATCTCAAAAGTGGAGATTCATCTTCAATTAAATATATCTAAAAAAGGTACTAACTGTGCAAATTTTTAATGTAATTACATTATTTTTTTCCTTTATTTATTTTATTAATCATCTTACTAACTTGATTATCATTTAGACCAAAAAGTTTAGCTTGTTGTTCTTTTGTTGGTTTCCTATTATTGAACATGAGTTTTACAACTTTATCTTTTGAATCTCTCATATCATTTATATATTCAATACTTTTTTCTGATAATAAATTATTATTTTTTTCATAATATAAAATAAAAGTTGTAAGTAACCATTTATTTATATAATAATCAGCATAAGTACTATAATAACCTTTTGTTTCATCAAGTGTTCGATTATAATCTTCTGAATACTGTTTTTTGTAGTATGTAAAAAATTTATCTTGAAGCTCATAAAGTTTTTTGAAATTTTTATACCATTGTTTATTTGTGTGAATTCTCATAATATTTTTTTTATTAATTAATTCACCTTTAGGATTTAGATGAAAATCATTCATATATATAGTCATTAAAAGTATATATTTTTCTATTGCATACATTTGTAGTTCTTTAAATTTAGAATATTCATGTAGTGGTTTTGTTGATAATATTTCAATATTATTATATATCTTAGATGTAAATTCTTTTGTAAAATTTATTCCATAAAGTTTTGCCATATTTCCATGTTGACCATTTACAGAATAGTCATAAGGTCTTACTTTAAAAGTTTCAAACCAAATTGCACTTTCTGCATCATCTTTTGGTAATTCACTTAAACCTTTGTCATAAAAATAATCTCTTGGGATAAGAAAAATAGCTAATATTTTATTTTGAAAATCAATTCCTGCTTTAATAAAAAAAACGTAGTATAAATGGAACATTGTAGCATTTGTCATACTAATTCTTGAATCAATAAAATTTTTTGAAGCATTAGATACATTTGCTTTATATAATGAAATATAAATATAAGAGTTTATAGCAATAAATATAATCAAAAAATAAGTGATATATTTTTTTAAATTATAGTTTTTTGTTTTTTTAGATTTATCTAATACTGTTTTTAAATGTTTAAAGGGATTTTTAATTTTCTTTTCTCGTTCTTCAATTTCTTTAATTTTATTCTTTATCCCGTGAATATTCATAGTTTGTTTTCCTATTTTTTATAGTAATATCCTGCAAAATCTGCTCTTAATCTTGTCGGTATCTTTTTAATGGCATTATATTTTAATTTATTGACTTATATTTTTTATTTCAAAACTGGAGATTCATCCTCAGGGGTCATTCATTTTATTTACTTATTATATTAGCAAGAATAGTAATTATTCCAATAGAAATAATAATTATTCCAACTTTATTAAATAGTTTTATACTATCACCATCTATTACTCTTAACGTTATATTTTGATTAAATGTTAATTTTCTTTTTAATCTTTGTTTATCCCTCCACTCTTGTATAGTTTCTCTCATTTGTGGGCTTGAATCATAATAGATAACTATTTTAGCTTTAACCCAATATCCAAAAATAATAACTATTAATCCAAATAGAATTATTACTATTCCATATGCAGTAATATCATCCATTTTTTACTCCTTTACCAATTCACCACACTAAGCACAACAATCAGGCACAATTTTTTTATCCAACATCTTTTTTATCTCCTTTTTTGCTTTAACCAAATTTTTATCTACCATATAACAACATGGTGAAACCCTTCCTTCTACAAAGTAAAACTTCATAATATCATCATCAATATACTTACAAGAATAATTTATGTAAGGTTTTAGTTTATAGAGTTTGGATTGTGAGTGGCATTTTATTTAGAAAATTGTAGCAGAAAAATGTCACATATAATATGATTATTTATTATTAATACTTATTTGTACAAACTTGATTATGAGAAGTGTAATAATATAAGTATTATATTATCACTTAAATTTACAATCATACAAAAGATTATAGTAATTATCTTATATAAAAATCTACATTCAAATTCAAAAGTTTTTATAAAAAAAATTTTTAAATAGTCTTAATAGCATCACGATAAGATATAAAATACTAAAAGTAAAAAATAGTTCCATTAAAATATAGCTTTACTAATTGAACTTATTAATTCATCTGAGTATTTCTCTGCTTTTTGTTTAGGTTTTTCTATATCTATAAACATTAAAGATATAAATAATACTGCAAATGCTGCACCAACTGACCAAAAAACTAAACTACCATATAAAAAATATAGTATACATCCCATTGATATTGTATATAAAAAGTTGTACATTGTTAATCCTTTTTCAATCTATATGAAAATTATAAGTTAAATACTGGACAATATAATGTCCGAATTGTTATAATGGTTAAAATATTTAAAAAGAATTATTATGAAAAAACATGACTATGACAAAATACTTTATAGACTTAATACTATTTGGCAACGCCTTCGAGAAGGAGAGGTTTTAAGTGTAAAAGATTTATCAGAGGAGTTTAATGTATCAACTAAAACTATCCAAAGAGATTTCAATGAAAGACTTATTCAAAAACTTCCAATAGAAAAAGTTGGGCACAAGTGGAAGGTAAAAGATGGTCATAGTATTGACAAAAACTTATCATTTGAAGAGGATTTAGTTTTAGATGTTTTAAAAGAGTTAGCTTCTTCTATGGGAAGTTCATTTGGTTCAAAAGCAAATACACTATTTTCAAAATTGCAAAATACTCATGAAAGTCCTATTTATTCTAAAATAGAGATAGAAGATATCTCAGATAAAACAAATCTAATCAAAAGTTTACAAGACGCAATTATAAACTTCAGTCAAGTGCAGTTTCATTATAAAGACAAATATAGAATTGTAGAACCATACAAGATAACTACATTTGATGGATATTGGTATTTATATGGAAAAGATATAATACAAGATAAACTAAAAACCTTTTATATAAAAGATATAAACAATTTAAATCTAAGCAATAAAACTTTTAATAAAAACATAAAAGCTTTACAAAAACTAGATTATGCAATCAATGTATGGTTTGAACCAGATAATGAACCCTTTGAAGTAAGATTGTTAGTTAAAAAAGAGATTTCTAAATATTTCAAAAGAAGACCATTGTGTAAATCACAGATTATTATAAAAGAGTATAAAGATGAGACTATTGAGATATTACTAACAGCTACTTCAAAAAAAGAGTTAATCTATGAGCTAAAAAAATGGCAACCAAGTTTACTAGTAATTGAACCAAAAGATTTAGCAAAAGAGATTTTAGATATCTCAAAAGAGTTTTATGATAGTCAAATGAAGTTAATGATTTAAATCAAATATTACAGCAGATTACTTTTTAAAAGACTTCATTTTTACTCTCATTCTCAAACAATTTAATGAAACATTTTATAATAACTTTCATTTGCAAGTTCCAACATCTCCTTATCTCCCCTACTGTCACCATAAGCGTAAATATATTCGAAGTCATTTAAATTGTATTGTTCCTTTATTATATATATAATCTACAAATTAAAAGAAACAGGAAAAAATAAAGTTACATGCTCTTGGTAAAGAACATATATTTTAGTTGCTACAATAAAATTAATCTCTTGTTAAAGTAACAACTGAAGTTGAATTTATAATTTGCATAAATATTCCTTGGTAAGTATAACTCAATTCTGCATTTGTTCTTAATTGTAATGTATTATTATCAATTATAGTAAAACTATAGGTTTCATAATTGCTTTCAACTGTCACATCATAAATTTCTGTTTGAAACACTGATTCTAATTCAAAAGAGTCTCCATTATCATATTCTCCTATAAATGTTCTTAATTGTCCAGTTGATTCATAAAAATTTATATACCCACCATTTAAAGAAAATTGTCCCTTTAGTATTCCTCCTGAAGGATATAAAGTATCTGTTTCTGATTCTCCTGTTTCAAAAGAGACTACACTAGTGGTTAATGTATTTGATGATGATATTCCAGTCCATGTTCCAGTAAAATCAAATTCATTGGTATCACTTTTTGTTTTATTTAAAACAGAAATTCCTTCTACCTTAGATGAAGGTGGTGTTGAAACATATTGATTTAGTATTGTTCCCAATTGCATATCTTTTGTTATTGAATCACTTGCTAACTCATTAATATCTACAACTGGAGCTAAAACACTTTTAGCAGAATAAGTACAATTTATCAGCATACTTGTAGTATTTTTTAATAGATTAAATCTAGTTGGTGCATTTACAACAAATCCTTGTAAACTTGAAAAACAACCTTCTACTCCACTTGCTCCAGATAATATAGATGTTGTAGTTTTTATTGTATCAGCTGCAGGAGAATCAGAACCTGCATCTTCTTTATATATAGAAACAGCATCCCCGATAACAGAAGCAGTTGCTCCAATACCACATAAAGTAAGAGAAACTGGTCCTCCTACAAAACATCCTGCAACTACAATAGTATCATCCATAACTCCAAAAAAATCACCCCATGTTAATGAAGTAATACCTTTTGAATACAATTTATAAACTGATTTTATTGTATTTCTTTTATTTACTCTTGCAATGTTTATACCTTTACCATCAATTTGAAGGAAATAATCATTATCTAAAAAAAACTCTTCTAAAGATTCTGAAGATTGAATATTCAAATTATCATCTAATGTATTTATAATAAAACCATCTTGATTAAATCCACTATAGGTAAATACATTACTATTATTATCAATGCTAAAAGATGGATAACCATCTTCAAACTCTATATATAACCACTCATTGTCATTATAAGTTCTAAATGTAAAACTTTTAAAACTATTTGCTTCTAAATTATTATAATCAAATGCTAAGGTTATAGAGAAGTTTTTAGTTATATCACTATAATGTACACCCTCTAATAAAATAGATGCCGGTGTATCTTCATTATCAATTAGAGTTACAATATATTGAAACTTATTATTTGTAGTTAATGAATCAATATACTGTTTTGCTGCATCTACTTGTATTAAAGAAGATGATATATCAAGCATAATATTCTTTGCTATTTCAATGTCACTTAATCCAGAATTTGCAAAATATAATCCCACATCATTTTTATTATTTAAAACTGTTGCATCATAACCAGCATCAGAATCGGTTGCTCCATTTATTATTGCTTCAATAAATCTATTTCTTGTAACTCGATTACTATTTAATTCTTTTTCCCAATAATCCCATCCACCAATATCAGGATTTCTATTAAATAAGTTATTATATATTAATCTAATAAAATCTCTATTACTTGTGCCATCAGGGTACTTCTCTTTTGTTTCTGTTTGATCAAAGAAACTTTGTGCTATTTGAGATAGGGTTAAGTTTGAGTCATTAGTCCAATAATAAAGTCCTTCACTATCAGGGGCCCTATTAAAAGTTGCTACATACAACTTTGAAACTTCTTCTTCTGTAGGATTTTGCTCACTTGCAAATATAAAAGAAAAACAAAAAATTATTGTAAGAGTGATTGTTGTTAAAGTTTTCATTTTAATATCCTTAATCTAAAAAATTAAACTTAATATTAAACATATAAATAAGTTTAACTAATAAATCCTTAATATTAAAAATTTAAATATATTATTTTTATAAGATAAAAACTGTCAATCTTTTGGGAATATCCATTTCACATAAAAATAGATAACAGTTGGTGTTACAATAAAAAGTAGTATTATTATCGTCAATGAAATATTATTATAAATAGTTATAAAAAATAATATAGCATAAATGAAAAGTAAAATTGTTTTTATTTTTTTATTTTTAAATCTCTCTTCCATTAAATACACACTGTAATTATTTTAAACTTATTTAATAATCTCTCTTTTTCCTATAAACACTAATGGTTTTCCACACTTAGGACATTTATATAAACTCTCTTTGATTGAATAAAAGTACATACATGCTTTATGATGTTTTTCATATGGTAAATCATATGTACTGCAAAGACATTTATATTTATAAGTTTCTTGAGGTTGAGTACTAATCTTATTTCCTTTTATTTATAAAAATTTTATAAATGTAACTATAATGCAATTATACTAAATTAAAATTATTTTTCTCTTTTTTAATATTATTAGAATAAAAAAATATCATCAAATATACTCAAATTCTGTAATCTTTTTTCTAAAAAAATAATTAAGTTAATTTTTAACCTACTATGTTATCTTGTATAAAAGGAGTTAATATGACACCTGAGTATAAGAATATATATAAAAATAAAGATGGTAAAGATAGACATGTAGGTGTTGAGATTGAGTATTCAAATCTTAATCTTAAAAAAAGTGCTTTATTAGTACAAAAAGTCTTTTCTGGAAAAATCACTCAAAAAACTAGATATGAACTAAGTTTAGAAGATACAAAATATGGTGATTTTAAATTTGAACTTGATGCTCAACTTCTACAAAAAATGCAAACAGATGGCCTTTTTGAAAAGCTTGGAAAATTAATTGGAGATATTTCAGATGATATAGATAAACTTATTGATAAAACCTCAAAACGTTTTGTTCCTTTTGAAATTGCAACTGCACCTATTCCTATAAAAGATTTTTCAAAACTTGATGAAATGATTGAATTACTAAGATTAAATGGGGCATTGGGAACTACGCACTCTTTACAATATGCTTTTGGTGTACATTTTAATATTGAACCCCCTAGCCAGAAGATTGAGGATGTTTTAAAACTTTTTAAATCATTTTTGATACTACAAAAATGGATAGAAGTACAAAGTGAAATCGATGTTGCTAGAAAGATTTCACCTTTTATTAACGACTTTCCAAAAGATTATATAAAAAAAGTTATCAACTTAAAATATAATCCTACAAAAAAAGAGTTTTTAGAAGATTATATACATTTTAACCCTACAAGAAATAGAGTATTAGATATGTTGCCACAACTTGCCTTTTGGGATGAAAAAAGAGTAAGAAAACATCTTCCAAAAGAAAAAATCAACCCTAGACCCACTTATCATTATAGATTGCCAAATAGTAAGATAGATCAATTTAGATGGAATTTAACACAAGAGTTTCAACTATGGGTTATAGTTGAATTATTAGCTTCAAATAAAAAATTATTTGAGAAATTGAGTAAACAATTTTTAGAAGAACTTAATAAACCAATTTTTAATAAAAATGAATGGATTGATAAATGTCACAAAAATATAACAGACCTCTTATCATAGTAACAGGTCCTAAAAAAGGTTTTTTTTCTCGATATTTTATAAAGTTATCTATATTTTTATGTGGAGGAAAATCAAAAATTATTACAGATAATCAAGACTTTAGAAATCTTCAAATGGATGGACTAGTTATTAGTGGTGGAGATGATTTGTATAATGCCTTTATAGAAGAAGAAAGCTGTAGTTTGGATGATATTATTACTTATGAAAGAGATATTTTAGAGTATAAACTTTTACATAAAGCTATAGAAGAAAATAAGCCTGTATTTGGGATATGTAGAGGATATCAACTTATAAATGTCTATTTTGGAGCTGATTTATACAAAGATATAAGAAAAGATGGATATGAGTATAAGTATACACCATTTGCATGGAAAGATATTTTTCTAAAAAAAGGTAGATTGTTAAATAAAATAACAAATAAATTAGAGATAAAGATTAATACACTTCACCATCAAGCAGTAAAAACTGTACCAAGAAAATTTAAACTTGAAGCTATTGATAAAAATAACATCATCCAATCTACTTCTATGAAAACCAAAGATAATTTAATCTTTGGCGTTCAATGGCACCCTGAGTATCTCTTTTTTATACCAAATCATCTAAAACTTTTTAAATGTTTGGTACTTAGTGCAAATTCAAACTAAACTTTTGCTTCTGATTTTAAACCTTTATATAAGCTAAAACACATAAAAAGTAAAATTACAGTAAAAGGTAAACCTGTAGTAATTGCCCCTGCTTGAAGTGCAGATAAAGCCTCTTTACCTCCAACAAAAAGTAAAGCTCCTGCTATTAGTCCTTCCATTGTTGCCCAAAAAACTCTTTGGGGTACTGGTGCATCTATTTTACCACCTGCTGTAATTGAATCAATAACCAAAGAGCCAGAATCAGAACTTGTAACAAAAAATACTAATACTAAGATAATTCCTAAAATAGAAATAGTATTTGATAAAGAAAGGTTATCAAACATTTGGAACATTGCCAAAGAAACATTTGAAATACCATTTGATAACTCACCTATATGGTTTTGTACTTGATCTAATGCTGTACCACCAAATGCAGACATCCATATCATAGTAATCAATGTTGGAATAATCAAAATAGCAATCATAAACTCTCTTACTGTTCTACCTTTTGAAACACGTGCTATAAACATACCAACAAAAGGAGACCAAGATATCCACCAAGCCCAATAAAATACTGTCCAACCATGAAACCATGCTGTATCTTCTCTTCCTACAAAATTACTTAAAGGTATTATATTTTCAACATAACTTGTAAAAGTATTAAAAAAACTTGCAAATATATCTGTTGACATTCCAACAATTATAATAAAAAATAGTAAAACTATTGCAACTACCATATTCAAGTTACTTAGAAGTTTAACTCCACCATCGATACCTCTTACAACAGAAAATATTGCAACAGCTGTGATAAAGATGATTATTCCTATTTGAACATTTATAGTATTTCCAATATCAAAAACATAGTTTAATCCACTTGCTGCTTGTTTAGCACCAAGTCCTAAAGATGTTGCAAGTCCAAAAATTGTAGCTAATACCGCTAACAAATCTATCACATGCCCTGGCCAACCCCAAATTTTTTCTTTGAATATTGGATAAAAGGCAGATCTTATTGTAAGGGGTAGTTTTTTATTGTATGTAAAAAAAGCTAGAGATAAGGCAACTACTCCATATATAGCCCATGGATGTATTCCCCAATGATACATAGTAGCTCCCATAGCTAAAGATGCTGCTTCTGGAGTATTTGGATCTACTGCTAAAGGGGTTTTATACCACGCGGTATAATATGCAACAGGTTCAGCAACACTCCAAAACATAAGACCAATTCCCATACCAGCTGCAAAAAGCATAGAAAACCAAGAGACTCTCGAAAAATCAGCTTTTGCATCTTTCCCACCTAATTTTATTTTACCAACAGGTAGAAATATTAAACTTACACAAAATAATACAAAAAAATTACCTGCACTCATAAAAAGCCAATCAAAATTATTGATTGACCACCATTTGGCACCATCTAAAACCTCTTTTGCTCCCTGAGGAAACATAATTGTTGCTATAACAAATAAAATAATAAGAAATGCACTTAAAAAAAACACTGGATTATGAATATCCATACCTAAAATCTCAATATTATCTTGCCCTACTTCATAATCTGTTTTATATTCCTGCTTACTGATTGTTAATCCTTTAATAAACTTTTTATATAATTTTAACAGATTTTGTTTTATATTTACAAACTTTATGTATATTTTTTACATTTATTATGTAATATTTTAATATTATATATGCAATTATTATTTCATACTATGGGTTATAAATTTATGATATGATTGTTAGTGTAATTTAGGTAGAGTGTTATATAGTAAAGATTTTAATTTATTAAGTGTTTTAAATTAGAATAATATATTTCAAAACTATCTTTAATATTATTATCTAAATTAGATTTATTAAAACTATTAAATAAATCAATTAAAAAGATATTATTTTTTGTTGTGAAATATTCAATATCAATAAGAAGTTTATTTAATATTGATATGATTTTTATAAGCTTTTCTCCATCTTCATAATCCTCTATTTTGAAATTTTTTATTTCATTTGAATCTTCAAAATATACATGAAATTTTTTCAAGTCTAAACTTGGTTTTATTAATAAATTTTTATTTTTCATAATTTTAGATATTGTATAAACTTTATTATCTTTTATATCAATTAACAATGTATTATCAGCTTTACTATTTAAAAATACTGAAAATGATTTTATATTTTTATCATATTTTCCGAAAACTGTATAGCCATTCATTAAACTAAAACTAAACCCAGCGTTATATATATTTTCATGGTAAACTTTAAAATCATTTAATTTATTAAAAATGCTCTGCCCTTTTGATTTTATTAAACTTTTTTTATATTCTGACCAAAAATCTTCTTTTAAATTATTGTCAATAATTTTTTGTTTTATATACTCTACACTTACTTTATCATCTGTAACATTTGAAATAATATTTTTTGACAACTCTTTATTATCAAAACCAATATTTACCAAAATTGCTCCAATATTAATTTTATTGGTTAATGTATCTAAATCTTTATATTTTTGTGTATTTGAAGCTGAGTTTAAAATCTCTAAAACAATATCTGGTTTTTCTATTTGAGGTTGATTCAGTATCTTTTCCCAATATAATAAACTTTTTTTATCAACATTTCTATTAAATAAATTCAAATATATTCTATTTATAAACTCTTTTGATGATTGATTTTGAGGAAATAAAGAATTTGCTTCTTTCTGATCTAAAAAGATTTTTAATAATATACTTAAATCTTTTTGATTTTCTTGCCAATATTTCAAACTTACTAAATTTGGACTTCTTTTAAAGATTGCAATATAACTTTTTATAATCTCTCTTTCATTTATTCTATCATTTGCAGAAGAAATTGTACAAAAAATAAATATAATGCAAAAAACTTTTATCAAAAGATATCCTCAAAATATACTATATAGTCCCTATTATAGAAAAATATCAATAAATAAAAGATTTAAATAATAATTTTTTACTGATATTTTAATATTTTAAAAGTATAATATAGAATTCATATCTAATAGGATTAATTATTTGAAAATTTTACGTTTATTATTTTTAGCTATTTTGTCAACTAATATACTATTTGCTTCTTCATTAGAATCACTACTATCTGATTATGAAGATTCATCAAATAATTCTTTAAATACTTTAAATGAAAAGATGGGTCATGTGCTTATCTATACTCAAGAAGAATTAAATTTGATGCAATATGAAAAATTGTCTGATTTAATTATTGAATTACCTATTAATAATCTAAACAAAAATAGGTATGGACAAAACACTATATCTTTATCTGGAAGTAAAACAGAAGTTAGTGGATTTTATAAAGTTTATATAAATGACCATGAAGTAAGTTCTATTCACACACAATCAGCTTTTTTAAACTGGCTTGAACTTCCAATTAGTTTGGTTGATCATATTGAAGTTTATTATGGTGAGGGTTCATTTACACTAGGAAATGAAACAGGGATTCATTTTATTAGAATATATACCAAATCTGCTGCAAAAGAGAATGGTAATGAAATTCAGCTTACTACTACAAATAAAAATTATAACTCTCAAAGTTATATGTATTCTACAATTTTAGATAATGGTTGGTCTTATTTAGCATATTATGCAAATCAAAATAATTCATTTCATAGACTTTATAATAATCAAAGAATAAATAATAACTCAAATCAAAGCTATATGTTTTTAAACCTTAGTTCAGATAAATCTACTATTGATTTTGGTTATACAACACTTAAAAAAGATACCTATATGGGGATGTCTACAGACTTAGTCCCTGATGAAGGTGAAATTGTTTCAGATAATATGTTTATTAATGTAAATAACTATTTTTTAGATGACAACTCACTTAAAACCTCATTTTCTATAGATATCAATAATAGAAAATATGAAGAAAAAAATCAAGATTTATATTCACCGCTAGAAAGTATCCTTGTTATTCCACAAGTTGATTTAAATCAATTTGTTTCAACAGTACCAGTTGCTTTTAATGAAAAAATTAAACTTACCAAATTAAATGCTAAAATCTCAAAAACATTTAAGAGTAACAATAATAACCTATACACAGCTATAAATATCAAAAATAAAAGATATAAAACTCAAAGTCGAAACATGACCAATTTCTTCGGAGTTAGTTCTGAAATTGGTTCATTCAATGATTATAATAGTGAAACTATATATTCTTTAATGTTACAAGATGATTATAAAATAAATGATTCATTATATTTGATTGGTAATTTAAAATTTGATAATTATGAAAGGGAAACTACAATATTAAATGACTCAACAGAGTCTTTATATAGACTAGGAACAATCTATCTTCCAACAAAAAATTTAGGTTTTAAAGCCTTTTATACAAAAAGTTATATTCCACCATCATTTTTTAATATAGAATTTAAGGACAGTAATTCTAAAAAAATAAATAATCAAGAATACAAATATTACACAATAGAAAGTACATATACCCATGGTGATTCAAAATTTAATATAGAATATTACAATGTACATATAAATGATTTTGTATATTTTACACCAATTGGATTTATCAATGTGCCTTATGAAGTTAAAACGGATGGTATGATATTTAATTATGACTATGATTTTAACAAAAATAATAAACTAAAATTAAACTACTATTTTACTAACTTAAATAGAAACTTTACAAACTCTTATAAAGGTGGTTATATAAAATTTTTAGGTCATTATCAAAAACTAGGTTACTTTTCTTCTTTAATTTATAGAAATGGTTATAATTATGAAGGTGTATATGTAGATGATAGTTTTAATCTAAATCTAGGTGTTAGTTATAATTTTACAAAAAATTTATCATTTAGCATAAAAGCCAATAATTTACTTGATAAATCAACTCAATCAATTGTAGCAGATGCAAGTGCAGGATTAAGAAATCCAAAATATGTGGCATTTGATGATTTTGATAGAAGTGTAACATTTAGTATAAGGTGGTTATTCTAATGAAATATCTACTAATATTTTTAATACTAATCACAACTTCTTATTCACAAAACTATACTTATCTAGTAGATAAATATACAAAAGAAACAGAGCTTGAAGCAAAAATTATCATTAAAATTGCAAAAGATATTTTACACAATAAAGAGATTAAACTATATATTCCAAATATGAAACCAATGGATAAAGAGATCTATTCAAGAGATATAAATGTTGTTGATAATTGTGAAAAAGCAAATTTTGTATTTATAAAATCAAATAGTAAAATAGATTGTCCTAACGGTACAAAAGTTTATTTCTTTACAAATAATTATAGAAAATTGATAAAAAATAAAAATTATATAGGAGCTTTCTTTTGGAGTAAAAGTAGACCAAATATAGTATTTGTTGAAGATAGACTAAGCAAAAACAATATAAATTTACCCAAAGAATATGAACAATTTGTTGAAGACTTTTAATGAAAGCTAAATTTATTATAAAAAATCCTCTATACTTAATAGTATTTTCTATTCTAATATCTATTTGTCTTGGTATATTATTATATGGCACCATCCAACTAGAAAAAAAACTTGAAGATAAGATGTTGGATATATCAATATCAGATGTAATTTCTATATCAAAAAATAGTTCTCAATCTATATATAATCTTTTAAAAAATAGCCAAAACTATGTGGAAGATATAAAAAACAACGAATTAATCCACAGACATATAGAAAAAAATCTAAGCCTGTTACTAACCCAAAATATTAAATATGCTTATTTACTTTATCGTGATAAAAAAGGGGTTTTTAGATTCTTGGCTGATGGAGCAAAAGATAATGATAAAGCCTTTATCAACCAAAAATTTGATATTGATAGTCCAAAATGGCTTGAAATCTTTGAAAAAAAAGAACCTATTCTTATAAAACAACCGTTACTTCATCAACTATCAATCACATATTTAATTCCTATTACAAAAGAGAATAATGTAGAGATGATTTTAGCTATTGATTTTTCTGTTGAAAAAGTAGAAGATATTAACCAAATAATTAAAATAATTAAATATGCAATTATCTCTATTATATTAATTATTTTACTTTTTATTATTGCATTTATAATTCAAACTATAAAATATGTAACTGCAAAAAAAAGTGCATTTGTTGATAAATTAACAAATGTTTACAATAGAAATTATCTTCAAGAATATAAGGATTTTATTAATTTAAGTGATTATTTACTTGTTGCTTTAGATATTGATCATTTTAAAAAAATAAATGATACCTATGGCCATGATGTAGGGGATACAATATTAAAACAAATTGCAAATACAATACACCTATCAATTAGAGTTGATGAAGACACTATCATAAGGTATGGGGGTGAAGAGTTTTTAATTTTATTAAAAACAAAAAGAAATAACCAACTATCAGCATTAAATGTATTAGAAAGAATTTTTACAAATATTCAAGAAAAAAAATACAAAATATCAAATGATGAATTTATAAATATAACTGTTTCAATAGGAGTAAATCTAACTCCTGGGAGATCAAGAACTTTCCAAGATGCTTTTAAACTTGCAGATATTGCACTATATAATGCAAAAAATAAAGGTAGAAATAAAATTGAAATATACTCAAGTGAGCAAAATAATAACTTTTATATGACCATAAATGATATAAAAGATGCAATCGAAGAGAATAGAGTTTTATGTTATTATCAAAAAATAGTAAATAATGAAAACAAAAAAACATTGCACTATGAAGCATTACTTAGAATTATAACAAGAACAGGAGATATTATTACCCCTGATAAAATTTTGCCTGTAATAAAAGGAACTTTTATATCAAGAAATATTACAAAATGTGTATTAAATATATGTTATGAACAATTAAAGAAAAATCAAAATATTCATTTAAATATTAATCTAAATCCACAAGATATTGTTAATGATTCAATTTTGACCATATTAAAGAACTATGCAAATGAATCCAATATATCTAATAGATTTGGTCTTGAGATTGTAGAAAGTGAAGACATAATAAATTATGAAGCAGCAAAAGTAAATCTTTTGATGTTAAAAAACCTTGGATATAAACTCTATATTGACGATTTTGGAAGTGGTTATTCAAATTTTATTTATCTAACGGAGATAAAAACAGATTTTATCAAAATTGATGGAAATATTATCAAAAAAATATTAGATGATAAAATCTCATATTTGGTTGTAAAAAACATTGTTAATTTTGCAAAAGAATCAAATATTAAAGTGATTGCAGAATATGTTAGTAATGAAGAGATATATAACAAAATAAAAGAATTAAATATAGATTACTCACAAGGATATTATTTTCACATGCCTCAAGAAAATTTTGAATAATATTTTAGATAACTTAAATCAAAAAGATGTTAGAAATATAACAATTATATCTTTAAAGGATATTTATGAATTTTAAATTATTCAAGACACTATTTATTGTTTTTATAATACCTATTTTTTTATTTTCACAAGATATTTTACAAGAACAAGAACTAAAAAATAAAATAGTTGATGAACATCTAAACGAACAAGTATTAGTTGCAAATGAAGTTGTAAAAAAGATAAATAATGAAAAAGTTTTACTAACAGACAAGATAAAAAAATTTAATGATGAAATAAACTATTTAGAAAATAGAATATCAATAAATAAAAAAGAAAACAATTTAGTAGCTGTAAAAAGAGATGAAGTAAAGATTTTACTACTAAAAGAGAAAAAAACATTTAATGAAACTTTAGAAAATATAATTAAAGGGAAAAAAGCTTATAAAGATAAAGCCTACTTTCAAAAGATATTAAATGAAAATATACAACTTTTAGAAAATAACTCATGGAATGATTATAAAAAAGATTATCTAATAGAAAAAGATAGCCAAGGTGCTATTTCTAAAGAGTTCGTTGATAACTATAACGAACTAGTAAATCAAAATAATCAACAGCTTTTTACTTTAAAATATCTTCTTGAAAATATGAATTTATATAGACAAACAAACTTTTTTATAGATCAATTCAATATTCAATATCTAATCAAAACTATAGATGAATCATCATATATTTCTACAATTTCTGATTTTACAACTTACCATTTTAAATTCTCAATTGGAGAGATAATAGTTGTTTTATTGATAATGTCTTTTTTTAGGTTATTAAATACAAAAATTATAACTTTACTAACTTCTCTTATATGTAAATATTTTTTTAAAGATTGTGATGAAGATATCGAAAAATACTTAAGACGTTCTATTCAAAGACCTCTAATACTAGCTCTTTATACCTTATCTATTCAATTATCAATGCTAATATTGATAAAAGACACAAATTTAATAAATAGTATTATACCTTGGATAAATACATTTTATTTAGCCTTATTTACTTGGGCTATTTATTCATTTTTAACTAATAGTATCTCAAACTTTGCACAAAACCTAGTAGATAAATATCCAAATGTTAGAAAAGAAATGATTGTTTTTATTTTAAGAATAACTAAAATAGTTCTAATCATTCTAGTTATACTTTTCCTTTTTTCACAATTAGGATTAGATATAAAAGCTATTGCAGCATCTTTAGGTGTTGGGGGGATTGCTATTGCTTTAGCATCAAAAGATACTCTAGCGAACTTTTTTGGTTCATTAAATATTATGACAGATAACTCTTTTTCACAAGGTGATTGGATACAAACCAATAATATTGAAGGTACTGTTGTAGATATAAGAATGAGAACCACAAGGATTAGAACTTTTGACAATGCAATGATTACAGTACCAAATTCAGAGTTAGCAAATGCAAATATCAAAAACTATTCAAAGAGAAAAATTGGTAGAAGAATTAAAATGAATATAGGTATTACATATGAAAGTAAGATGAGTGATATTGTAAATCTTAAAAACGATATATATGAGATGTTACATGAACACCCAGACATAGCAACAGAGAGAAATGCAATCTTAAATGCCACAAAAAAATTTGAAGCAATTAAAAGGGAAGATTTACAAGGAGTTAAACGAAATCTTTTAGTTTATATTGATGAATATGATAATAGTTCTATAAATATATTAGTCTACTGTTTTTCAAGAAGTCCTGATTGGGATAAGTGGTTAGAAGTAAAAGAAGATGTAATAGTAAAAATAAGTGAATTAGTATATAAAAATAATTGTGAATTTGCATACCCTACTCAAACCTTACATTTAAAAAATAATTAAGCTGTATATAAGTTATATCTAGTGAATAATTTGTATACAGTACTTAAGAAATCATAAAGATATTAATGTTATAATCAAAGTCATAATTACTTTTTTTGTAATTATTTTATAATAAAATAATTTTTTCAGGTGTTTTTATGACTATAAAAAAGAAGTCTTTAATACTAATATCAATATTTAGTATATTAGTGGTGGTTAACGGTGTAGGTATGTTTATTGCATTAAACAAAATCAAAAAAGCGAATACGCATTTAATTGAAGAATCACAAACTACAAAACTCCTTTTTGAACTTAGTTATACTCTAAAACATCTTCAAGAAATCTCTACAGATATTGCTATAATGGGAGAAGAAGAGGGTTTAAAAGATTTAGAAAAAATTAAAGACAAATATATATCAATTTATAAAATAATAAAAAATAGAGATATTAACCAAGAAGAGAAAAAACTTCTAAATAATATTGATAAAAAGTTTAATAATCTAATTACTCTAATGAAAGAGATGGCACAAGCTGGTATTGCAAAAATAAAAGCAAAAGATGAATCAATCAATGATATGGAAAAATTTGATTCGTATGTAACACAACTTGAAAAAAGTGTTGATAGTATTTTAGGTATAAATGAATATCAACTAATGAAATTAAAATACTCTATAGTTTCTATTCAAGAGATTTTAACTGATGCATTAGCTGTTGATGATATTAGTGGCTACAAAGAAGTTGATTCAATCCTAAATAATTTAACAGAAGATTTATTTAATCTTATGGAAAGAAATCCCAACTTAGAAACTGAACTTACTCAAATAAGTGATAATATTTTAAATATGGTTAGTAGTGGAAAAATCATGGCTAAAAAAGGTGAAGACTTTAAAAACAATTTTTTCAAAACTAAACAACTTATGAAAGATGTAGATTCAATATATAATGAAGTAGAAAAGAATATTGAAGAAATTATTAAAATTCAAAATAAGCTATTAGATAAATCAATTGAAGAAGATACAAATATTATAAATATATTTGAAAAGGTTTTAATTGTTTTAACTATTATTTTCCTTATTTCTGTTGCATTTTTAGTTGTAACTATTAGAAGTATATTATCAAATGTACAAAAACTTGATTTTGCTTTCCAAAATCTAATAAATAGTAACGAAGCTTCAAAAGTAGATATTAGTACAAATGATGAAATAGGTAATATCTCTAAAAACTTTAATATCTATATAGAAAAAATTGAAGCAAATTTAAAACAAGATAAACTTGTTATTGAAGAAGCTAGAAAAGTAATCGGAAAAGTTAATGCTGGATTATATAATGATAGAATTAAATCAATAGCATCTTCAAATGAAGTTACTCACTTAATTGAAGCTATCAATGGTATGATTGAAACTACACAAACTAATTTAACAAAAATTTCAGAAATACTAATCGCTTTAGCAAATGCAAAATATGACCAAGCAATACCACATATTGAAGGTGTAACTGGTCTTATATCTTCTGTATTAGATGGTACAAGAGTTACACAATCAACAATAAACGAAGTTATGGCTTTGATTGATAATTCAAATAAAAGATTAACTTTTAGTGCAGATGATTTATCTAAAGCTTCATATGACTTAAGTGTTTCATCAAATGAACAAGCAGCAGCATTAGAACAAACAGCAGCTGCAATTGAAGAAGTTACTTCAACTATTGATGGAACAAGTGAAAGTGCTGCAAAAATGTCACAATATGCGCTAAATGTAACAAACTCTTCAAAAACTGGTATTGAACTAGCTAAAAAGACTTCAACCTCTATGGATCAGTTAAATACAGAGGTTAATACAATCAATGAAGCTATTAGTGTTATAGATCAAATAGCATTCCAAACAAATATTTTATCACTAAATGCAGCAGTTGAAGCAGCAACAGCAGGTGAAGCAGGAAAAGGTTTTGCAGTCGTAGCACAAGAGGTTAGAAATCTTGCTGCAAGAAGTGCAGAAGCAGCAAATGAAATAAAATCTTTAGTAGAAAGTGCAACACAAAAAGCTAAAGAGGGAAAATTAGTTTCAACACAAATGATTGATGGATTTAATGAACTAAATAACGATATTACAAATACTATATCATTAATAAATGATGTGGCAAATGCTACAAAAGAGCAACAAGAAGCTATGAAACAAATCAATGATACAGTTAATTCACTTGATAGAGAAACTCAAAAAAATGCAGCACTTGCATCACAAATTAGTGATATGGCAACAGCAACAAAACAACTAGCTTTACAATTACAAGCATGTGTTGATAGAACAACTTTCTCATCTGAAGCTAAAAGAAGAGTTTGTGATGCAAATATGATTTTTGATTTAAACAAATTAAAATCAGATCATATAAATTTTAAAAATACAAATTTTTGCGTATGTCAATCAGGTAATAAATTTACAGTAAAACACCATACAGAATGTGATATGGGTAAATGGCTAATTGCAAATGAAAATTCAGAATTTGCTAAAACACAACTTTGGCAAGAGATAAAAGATAGTCATAGAAAAGTTCACAATATGATGCAAGATACAGTTGACTTATACGCAGAAAACTATGAGAATGGACAAATAGTTGCTGTTACAGAAAATCTAGAATATCAGGTAAATGAAGTATTTACAATGCTTGATAAATTAAAAGAACATAACTGCGATTTACAATTTCAAAAAAGAGAGAAATAAAATGCCAAAAGATGTCGAAACAATATTAGATGAAGATGCCTTTTTTGTAAGTCAAACAGATGAAAAGGGAAAAGTTATTTTTGCAAATGAACAATTTTGTAAAATTGCAGAATACTCACATGAAGAACTACTTAATCAAAACCATAATATAGTGAGACATCCAGATATGCCAAAGGCTGCCTTTAAAGATTTATGGGATACAGTCAAAGGTGGAAAAGCTTGGCAAGGCTTCGTAAAAAATAAAACAAAATCAGATGGATTTTACTGGGTTTTCGCTACAGTTTATCCATATAAAGATGAAACTGGAAGACAATGCTACATCTCTTGTAGAAGAAAACCTTCAAGAGAAAATGTAGAAAAATATAGTACAATCTACAAATCTATGCAATAAAAGGATAAACAATAAAGCTAGAACCTTGTAGACATTGTAAAAGTGAAATAGAAAGTAATATAAGACGATGTCCTTATTGTGGAACTTTAAATCCCACTGTAAAAATTAAAGATATTTTCATAGGTATCTTTTTTGTTTTATTTGTAATGAGCATCGTTAGTTACTTTATAAATAATTAAGCTCTTTTTCTGATTACTCCCAAAACAAAACCAATAGCAAGTCCAATAAAGTGTGAATACCAAGCGATTGGAAGTCCAATTAGTAGCGGTGCTACAGAGATTATTAAAATCCAAGTTATTATCCCTTTTCTTTGAACTTTATCAAAATATGCGAAATATCCAAGTAAGACACAAATAGCTCCTGAAGCTCCTACTAATAATACTTGTTGGTCTAAATAATAGATATAAAGATAACTTAACAAAGAGGTTAAAACTCCACCTGCAAAATATATCAAAAGAAACTCTTTTTTCCCTCTATACTTTTCTATAGGATTACCAAACTGATACAATACAAACATATTCATAGCTAAGTGCCCTATTCCACCATGAGAGAACATTGTAGTTAGTGGCTGCCAATAAAAATCTGCTTGCGTAAAATAGATATTTAAACCTAAATAATAACTTCCATACTGAATATTTGTTTGAACTAAATACATTAGTATAGTAATACCTATTATTATATTTGTAAGTGTAAAATTGTTATTTGATGTTATTGTTTTGAACATAATTTTTATATACCTTTATAGAACAATCTATTCTCTCTTTTATTGCATTATTATACATAAATTGAAAATCTGTATATACCCTAAAAATCTCTGTTGAGTTAATTTTAAATGAGGTCATAACCGAACCAGCATTTAACTTACACTCTTCATTTTTTTTATTTGGGTCATTTTTATCGTTTTCTATTATCTCATATTTTATCTTTAAAAACTTTTCTAAATCTTCTTTAGGCTGAAATCCTAAAGATGAAATATATGTATTATTTACTTCATCTAAACTAATTACTTCTTCTATCTTTGATTTTTGATGTATCGATTTTAAATATGAGCCTTCAAGTTTATAATAACCTTTTTCAACTGCATTAATCGATTTTTTTAGTAGCTTTTCATTGAATACTTTTGAGTAAGTATATGATGTTTTTTCACAGGCTAATTTTTCAATTTGATTTTTTACATCTTCTTTGTCTTGTGGGTAAAATTTTGTATATAGTGAGAGTACTACTGCTATTATAATTATTGAGGCAAGAGTAAAAAAGTTGTTTACTATTAAACTATCTCTTCTTACTCTTTTTGCCATTTTTTCTTAAACTAAAGCCTCTTTTAATACATCATCAATAGTATCAACGGCTTTGATTTCCATAGCTTGTTTAACCTCATCAGGAATTTCATCTAAATCCCTTTGGAAATTTTTTCTAGGGATTAATGCTAATTTTATTTTTGCTTTATATGCTGCTATTAATTTCTCTTTTAATCCACCAATTGGTAATACTTTTCCAGTAAGTGTAAGCTCTCCCGTCATAGCAATATCAGAACGAACCTCTTTTTCACTTAAAATTGAAGCTAATGTTGTAGCCATAGTTATACCTGCACTTGGTCCATCTTTTGGTGTAGCACCCTCTGGAATATGTAAGTGTATATCAAATCTTTTATAGATTTCACTTGGATCAACTTTTGTTTTCTCTTCAATCTCTTTTGGTGTTTTTGGAATAATCTCTTGTGGTATTTTGATTTTTTTATTATCAATTAATAGTTTTACAACAGAGTATGAGATTCTAGATGATTCTTTCATAACATCACCCATATTTCCAGTTACATTTAAACTACCTTTACCTCTTAGTTTAATTGCCTCAATTTTCAATACATCTCCACCAACTGCTGTCCAAGCTAAACCATTTGTAAGTCCAATTGAATTTTTCTTATCAGCTGGGTCAATTTCAAAAATTGGATTATCTAAAAACTCTTTTAGATTTTTAGTATTGATTGATACTTTTTTTAACTCTTTATTTTTTAGAAGTTTTTTAACTACTTTTCTAAACAGTTTTGCAAAAACACGTCTTAGATTTCTAACCCCTGCTTCTCTTGTATATTTAGAAATAATTGTTTCAATAGTAGTTTTTGCTAACACTATCTCACTTCTTTTTAAACCATGTTTTTCTAACTCTTGAGGAATTAAATAGTCTTTTGCAATATAATATTTTTCATTTGGAGTATATGATGACATCTCTATAAACTCCATTCTATCTCTAAGTGGAGCTGGAATTCTTCTAATATCATTTGCTGTTGCTACAAATATAACTTGTGATAAATCAATAGCAAAATTTAGATAAAGGTCTCTAAACTCATGGTTTTGTTCAGGGTCTAAAACCTCTAACATAACAGCAGTTGGATCACCTCTATGGTTTGCTCCTAGTTTATCAATCTCATCTAAAACCATAACAGGATTCATGCTTTTTGCATCCATTAAGCCTTTTACAATTCTACCAGGCATTGCTCCAACATATGTTCTTCTATGTCCTCTTAGTTCATTTACATCTTCCATACCACCTAAAGCTATTCTTACAAGTGGTCTTTTAAGTGCTTTTGAAATAGAATTTGCAAGTGACGTTTTACCAACACCTGGAGGTCCTACAAAACACAATACTGTACCTTTTGCTTTAAGATCTTCGATTTTTCTTAACTCTAACATCTCTTTTACAGCAAAATATTCAGCAATTCTCTCTTTTGGTTTTTCTAAAGAGTAGTGATCTTTATTTAATTGTTCTTCAACTTTTTCCACTGAGATTTTTTCATCTGAATACTCACCAAATGGTATATCAAGTACATTTTCAACATATGTTTGTAACAATGCACTATCAGGTGAATCTTGATGCATTCTACTTAATTTATCAATCTGTTTTTTTGTCTCTTTATATCCATCTTTTGGCATAGAGGGTTTAAGTTTTTTTAATCTTTTTTTATAAGATTTTATTTCAGTCTCTTTTTGATTATCGGTACCTAACTCTTTTTGAATCGCTTTGATTTGCTCTTTTAAGAAGTAATCTTTATGTGTTTTTTCAATTTTAGAGTTAACTTTTTGAGTAATCTCTTTTTGAATTCGTAAACTTTCTATCTCTTTTTTAATTGTTTCAATTATCTCTAAAAGTCTAATCTCTACATTTTCTTGTGAAAATAGTTTATAAGCATCCTCTTTTTTGATTCTTAAAACAGAAGATATTAAATCAGCTATTCTTGTAGCATCATCATTTTCTTCAATTGTTTTAATCAAATCAGCTGGAAATTTTGAGTTTACTCTTGATAGTTTTTTAACTTGTTCTCTTAATACATCAATAATAGAATCAACACTCTCTTTTGAGTATTCTTCCTCTTTTAATCTATCAACATAAGCAAATGTAGGATTTTCTTCATTGAAACTTTCTATTTTTCCTTTTGCTAATCCTTGAAATAAAACTTTGATTTTACCATCAGGTAAAGTCACTTTTCTCATAATGTTTCCTATAACACCTACATCATAGAAACCATCTTTTTCCCTTTTACCTTCAAACCCTGGTTTACTAACACTTACAATAACTAATTTATTGTTTTCGATTGCATATTCTACTGCTTTTATATTATCTTCAATTCCTAGAAATAATGGTGCAATCATAAATGGGTATAAAAATATATCATCCTCAATTACTAAAGGTATCTCTTGAGGGAAAGAGTCATAATTTTCTAATTCCATAATACTCTAACTCCTATAGTTTTTAAATTTTTTAAAATATTTTTTTATTGAAAAATTGATCTATAAAAAGGAACATCTACAGGTTTAATCTCTTCTGGTTTAACCCAACTTTTTTTAACTTTTTCATCATAATATTCTGCAGCTTTTGGTTTATCAAGTCTTTTATATAAATCTGCAATCTCTTTATCAAGTACTGCTTTTGCCATATAAAGTCTTGAACTCATAGTATTTACCAAAGGCATATATGGAGAATTTGGAAACGAAGATTTGAAAACTTCAATTTCTTTAATCGTATTCTCTACTAACATTTGATCTCTTAATTCATAAGAAAACCCTAAAAAGTTTGCCTTGATTTTTAAATACCTAACATAATCAATATTTTTACTAAAAGCATATCTTTTAATATACTCATCTAAATAAAAGTTTGCAAGAAGATACTCTTCCTCTTCAATATGTCCATTTGCTAAGATCAATAATGCTGTTGGTAAAAGAGGAGAATTTCTGTGTTCACTTTCTAAAGAAGTATATGTATCATCTGCTTCTTCTAAATAACCTGTAGAGATTTGGCTAACCATTTTGTTATACCAATAAATTGCAGGCTTATCGTACTCTTGAAATCTCTCTTTCTTTTCAGAGCAGGCACTAAATAAAAATACAAGTACAAAGATTGTAGTAATATTTTTAAGCTTTAAAATATTTGACATATGAATATTCCTTTCTAGATAAAACAAGTATTTTAACCAATAAAACCTTGCTACTGACTTACTTTTTTTGGGTTTTTTTTACTATTAGTTGTTATAATAGAAAAAATAATATTACAAAGGTTAAAAAATGAAACTGACATTGATTGGAAATGGCTTTATGGCACAAGCCCTAGCAAAAGGATTAATAAAAAATTTTGAAATTGAAATTATAGGAAGAGATGAGAACAAATTAAAAAAAATACAAGAAACAATTCCTAATATAGAGATAAAAGTATTAGATGATTTAGAAGATATTAGCAATAAAAATATACTATTTTGCGTAAAACCTTATGCTTTACAAAGTGTGGCAGTTAGATTAACAGGGGAAGCAAATATGCTTATTTCTATCTTAGCAGGGACTAAACTAGATTCATTAAAAAAACAAATAAAAGCTAAATATTATATAAGAAGTATGCCAAATGTTGCAGCTTCAGTTTCAAAATCAACAACTACTGTTACAGGTGATAAAGAAGCAAAAAATGTTGCAATGGAGATATTTAACTTTATTGGAAAAGCTGTATGGGTAAATACAGAAAAACAACTTGACATTGCAACAGCAGTTGCAGGAAGTGGTCCTGCATTTTTAGCTTTAGTTGCAGAAAGTTTAAGTGATGGTGCCGTAAAAGCTGGGTTAGAAAGAAATATAAGTAACGAATTAGTACAAGGTCTTTTTGAAGGTTTTTCTCATCTTTTAGTACATAATCACCCAGCTATTATTAAAGATTCTGTTATGAGTCCAGGTGGTACAACAGCAGCTGGAATTGCAAGTTTAGAAGAAGGAGCTGTTAGAGACTCGATGATAAAAGCTATAAATAACGCATATGACAAAGCTTGCGAACTTGGACAAAAATAGTTTTTCTCTGTTAGAACTAATCATATCAATTTTCATACTCTCAATAGTCATAATAGGATTCGCAAGGCACTCCTATTATGATAGCTTTGATAAAGAGTATATGAGTTTAAATAATATTGAAAACTCTTTTACCACAAAAAACTATTCTACAAATTTTTCTATAAATAATACTTCTATAAAAATTATCAAAAATGATTCAGATATACAAATAATAAATTTAAAAAAGGTTACATATGAAAATGACAAAATCTCAATTTTCAAATATGAATTATAAAAAAAGTTTTACTCTACTTGAGATACTTTTTGTGATATTTATAGGTTCACTATTTTTTGCTTCAACCTCTATATTTACTAAAAATCTATATGAGACAAATCAAGAAAATGAAAAAATGGCTATTTTAAAACTTGATTTAAACTCTGCAAAAATTATAATAGAAAAAAATATCCAACTAGCAAAAACAAAACTTACATTTAAAAATAACAATTTATATTTAGATGGAAATCTATTACTTGAAAAAGTAACAAACTGTACTATCAAACAAAATAGCCAATATCTTTATGTAGATTTTACTATTGATAACTCAATTACACAATCATGGGTATTTAAACTATGAATAAAAAATCATTTATACTCTTAACTACTTTAATTCTAATTTTTATCTTTTCAATTTTGGCAGTTTATATTTTTGAAGTAAAATCACTAAATTCTCAAAATATAATAAAACAATATAAATATATCCAAGCCAAAAATCATATAAACTTTTTAGATGAATATATACAATCTTTAAGTGATTTAAACCTGTTAGATAAAATAGCTATAGAAGATGATAAGTTTAGTATCTATGCAATTATTGAAAAAGAGGAAAACAAATATAAGATTGATTTATATGTAAAAAGTATAGACTTTGACGTAAGTTTACATAAAAAGATTATAAGAGAAATAAGTTAAATACAACAAGCTTTCAAGCTTAAGCTTGAAAACTTATATATTACAAAATCACATCTAAAATTTTTTTAGCTAAATTCAAAGCTTTTGTTCTATGTGAAAACTCTTTTTTTACACTAAAATCTAATTCTCCCAAAGTTTTATCAAAACCATTTGGAATAAACATAGGATCATACCCAAATCCGCTAGTTCCAAACTCCTTATTTATAACTTCACCATGCATCCAACCATGTACCGTGTATGTTTCATCCTTATAAACTATTGCTATACAAGCAGTATAATATGCAGGTGTTTTTTCAAGATTTTTCTCTTTTAGTTTTGATATTAACTTTTGGTTATTTTCTTTATCTGTTGCATTAACTCCTGCATATCTAGCAGAGTAAATTCCTGGTTCATTGTTGATGGCAGGTACAGTAATACCACTATCATCAGAGATTACAACAAAATCTTCTTTTAAATTTGATTTTTTTATCTCATCATATATAGTTTGTGCTTTTTTTATTGCATTTCCTTTGAAACTGTCTTTATCTTCAACTATATCTATATCTCCAACTAACTCTTTAAAAGTAATTACATCATCATCTGGCATCATTTTTTTAAACTCTTCGATTTTGCCTTTATTAGCTGTTGCTAAAACTATTTTCACAATTTTTCCTTTTAACGTGTTATTAACTTTTATGATATATAATCACTGTTTATTTTTTAATACTGGGATTATATATGATTAAATCTATTTTACCTCTTAGTTCAATTATTGCCCTTAGATTTTTCGGTCTTTTTTTAGTATTGCCTGTATTATCTGTTTATGCAATAAACTTATATGGTGCAACAACTACTTTAGTAGGGATTGTAATTGGTGGTTATGCGCTTACTCAAATGATTTTTCAAGTTCCATTTGGAATTATGAGTGATAAACTTGGAAGAAAAGGCACTATTATTACAGGACTTTTATTATTTGCAGTTGGTTCTATTTTTTGTGCAGTTGCAAATGATATTTTAACACTTATGGTAGGTAGATTCCTACAAGGTGCTGGTGCAATTGGTGCAGTTGTTACTGCTATGATTAGTGATTTAGTAAAAGAGGAACAAAGACCAAAAGCTATGGCAACAATGGGTGCAGCTATTGGTATGAGTTTTGCAGCATCTATGTTATTAGGACCTACAATTGGTTCTTTTGCTGGCGTTCCTGCACTATTTTATCTTACTACATTTATCGCTTTAGGTTCTATTGTTATTTTAATAAAAGCTGTACCAAATCCTCCAAAGATCACCCATAGATACAATGGTAAGGCTCAAATAGCACAAGTTTTAACAAACTCAAACCTAATAAAAATGAATATCACAAACTTTTTACAAAAAGGTCTTATGACTTTCGCTTTTATGATTATTCCTATGGTTTTAATCAAAGAGTTTAGTTGGCAAATGAGTGAATTATGGAAAGTTTATCTTCCTTCAATGATTTTTGGTATTTTAGCTATGGGACCAGCTGCTGTTATAGCTGAAAAAAAAGGTAAATTCAAAGAGATTTTAGCTGTAGGTATTGTGTTTTTTGCTGTATCATACTTATTTATTGGTTTTAGTTCTAACACTTTGCTCTTTGTAATTGGAGTTGTTATATTTTTTATTGGTTTTAATATGCATGAACCAATTATGCAATCTCTTGCTTCAAAATTTGCAAAAGTTCACCAGAGAGGTTTAGTATTGGGTATATTTAACTCTTTTGGATATTTTGGAACATTTTTAGGTGGACTACTAGGTGGAATTTTTTATGAAAAAACTTCATTAACAAGTTTAGTTATTACTATTGCAGTTGTATGTATTTTATGGATAATACTTATTTTGACAATGCCTAATCCAACTAAAAAGAAAACTTCTTATATCCATGTTGATAATGTAAACAATGATAGTTTACATAAATTAGATAACTTAACTGGAATTGATGAATGGTATATAAATGAAACAGAAAAATTAGTTATTGTAAAATATGATAGTGATGTTATAAATGAAACTAAAATCCAAGAAAGTATAAGTTAATTTATACTAAAAATTTTCATTAATCTAATTAAAAACTTAGAAGTTGTAGAATAGTAGAGTAAATTGACAGCAAAATTATTTAATTTACTATCTCTACAATAAACAAGGGAGTATTTTGAAAAAAGTACTATTTTTATCTTTTTTAATTACTTCTATGTTTTATACTCTTACTGCAGTAGCAGATAAATTTTTTAATATTTCCCAAGAAAAAATCGATGCTGTTGAAAAAAAATATGGTAAAAAAGCCAAAAGAAGATTTGCTATTTGGGATAGTGTTATGGAAAGTGCTAAAAATAAAGATATTCTTCATCAGCTAAAAGATGTAAATGATTTTTGGAATAAAGTAGCATATAGAACAGATCCTATTCATTGGAGAAAAAAAGATTATTGGGCGTCTCCTTTTGAGTTTTTAGGAACTGGTGCTGGCGATTGTGAAGATTATGCTATAGCCAAATATTTTAGTTTAAGACAGCTTGGTGTACCCGATGAAAAACTTAGGATAACCTATGTAAAACTACAAAGAAGAAATTCAAAATTTGACCAAGCCCATATGGTATTAACTTATTATCACAACCCTGATTCAACACCTATCGTACTTGATAACATTGACAAAAGATTACAACTTGCTACAAAAAGAACAGACCTACTTCCAGTATATAGTTTCAATGCAAGTGGCCTATGGCAGGCGAAAAACAAAGGTCAAACCTCAGTAAAAGTGGGTGCAAATAATTTAAGTAATTGGAAGTCATTAATGACTAGAATTTAAAGGAGAGAAAATGTCTTTATCAAAACAACTGTATATAATAATATCATTTATATTTTTTATTATATTTACAGGAAACTTTTTGATTAGTGTAAAAAATACAAAAGAGTATTTAGAGGTAGAATCTGCAACTAAAGCCCAAGATACTGCAACCTCATTGGGGATGAGTATTAGACCATTAATAAAACAAAAAGATGACCCTGAGATTGAATCAATTATAAGAGCTATATCAAATAGTGGTTTTTATAAAGAGCTTAGATTAGAGGATGCAAACTTTACAATTTCTCAAAGAGAATTACTTGATTCTTCAACACATATTGACTTAATAGATAATTGGAAAATCACAAAAGTTTTTGTTGATCCAAAGTTTGGGAAAGTTGAAAAAATTGAATCAGATGCTATTTTAAATAAAAAACTTGAACAATTAGAAAATATAACAAACTCTCCGGATAATGTTTTTTCAATGAATGAAGATACCAAACTATACAGATATATTCCATCAAAAGAGTATAAAAATGGTGGAAATATCACTTTTGAATTTTCAGCAGTTAATGGTAATAACAAAATCAATACTTTTGCAAATATAACTATAAATAAAATTATCTTTCAAGAAAAAAGAGATGTGAAATTTGAGTATGTTCCTTCATGGTTTATAAACTTAATAAAAATGGATTTAGAAGAAAAGTTTAGTGAAATTTCAGATGGTTGGAATACTGCTGCTATTATATATGTAAGTGCAAACCCTGGTGATGCTTATGCAAAACTTTATGAACAAGCAAAAAACTCAATTATATATTCAGCTATTGCGTTTGTTTTATCGATTATTTTTTTATTTATATTTGTACAATATTTATTAAAACCACTTAAAAGAATTGAGAAACTTGCAAAAGATATTGCCCAAGGTAATTTTAGAACAATTTCTCAACTTCCTTGGACTACAGAGATTAAAAATGTAGCAATATCTATGAACGATATGTCTGTAAAAATAGAAAATATCATAAACAAATTAAATAAAAACCTAGAACAATTATCAAAAAAACTATCTCAAGATGAACTTACAAAACTACCTTTAAAATCTACTTTTGAAACAGATATGAAAGAGATGTTTATACAAAAAGCAAATGGATATGTGTTTAATGTAAGAATAGATGATTTGGCTCAATATGCAAAAAAACATACAAATAGTGAAGTTAATAAATTTATTGTTGAATTTGCTAATACTTTAGCTTCTTTACTAGAAGAAAAAAATTTAAATATAAAAGCTTATAGATTTTTTGGTTCTGAGTTTGTCTTACTTGCAAAAGATTGTGATTATGAATGTGCTAAAAAAGTTTGTAATCTACTAAAACAAAAATTTGAACTTTTATCTGAAGAGTTTGAGAAAAAAGAGATTGCTCATATTGGTGCAACTCCATTTAATACGTTTGGAACAACACCTGAGATGTTACAAGCAGCAAATGAAGCTTTTGAAAAAGCGAAACTGATTGGACCTAATGAATTTTTCATAAGAGATAAAGCTGATCTTTCGAGAGATATGGAAGAGTGGAGAGATTTGGTATTTGATATTATTGACAATAAATTGTTTAATATAGATTATATAAATAGTGCCTATGACCTAACAAAGGATGAGAAAGAGATAGTTATGCAAGAAGCTTTTACTCATCTTAAAGATAAAGAAAACAATGACATACCAATTGGTACTTTTGTATCAATTGCTGAAAAATATGAAAAAATTATTGATTTAGATAAAGCTGTTATCTCAAAAGTTATTGAATATATCAATATACATAGTATAAAACATCCAATTACTATTAATCTATCTATAAACTCAATTTGTAATAATGAATTTATTATTTGGCTTCAAAAAACCATCACTAAACATAAAGAGATTGCTCCACTTTTAGCCTTTTCAATTACAGCTTATGCTGTTGCAAAAGATGTTGAAGTATTTAAAAAGTTTTGTGATTATATACATAATTCAGGTTCTAAAATTATTGTAAAAAGATTTGAAACTAAATTTATCCCTCTTGATAATCTAAAAGATTTCAATTTGGATTTTATTAGATTAGCTAGAGAATATACAAATGAGATTCAAAACGATTCATCTAAACAAAGTTTTGTAGAATCAATTCAAGAATTATCAACTTTACTAAATATTAAAGTTATTGCAGAAAATGCAAAAAGTGATGAAGAGTTTGATATGATTAAAAAACTTCATGTTTATGCAGCAAGTAGATAAAAATATCTACTTGTTGAGTTCAGTATCTTTCCAGTATTTTGTACCCTGAATAGTTGCTTGAAGTGCTAAACCATTTTTTGTCATCTTATACAATCTTATACCTGGTGCAACTGTTATAGCCCCACCTATTGCTCCACCTTTTTTACCAACTTTTGCTGCAGCATCTGCTTGAGCATTTGCTTCCCATCCTAAGTTTACAAAATCATAAAAAACTTTTTTATTTTCAAAAATAAAAACAGCTCTAAAATCTTTGATACCAAGACCAAAACCTAAACCACCTGAAGCCATATTCATATAGATATTTTTATTTGTTGCATTATCATGGGCTACACCTATTCCACCCTCTGCTGATAATAATATCAAATTTACACCAATATTACTAAAAACTGCATATCCATAAGCTTTTTTTAGTATCTGTTTAGCTTCTGGGTCATATTTATACAAATCTTTTAATGTTGTATCTCTTACTTTTATTCTTTCTTCTTTTTTTTCGGCATCTGTTTTACCTGACCAAAATCCATTAAAAAATATAACTATTAAACTAAGAAGAGTAATAACTTTTAAATATCTCATAATAACTCCTTTTTATAAACTATTATTATCAATATTTATTTAGGAAAATGTTTAAAATTACAATTAATAAAATTTATTTATAGTAAAATCTTTTATAATTATACAATCTTATTGATTAGTTAAAATATGATTAATAATCATATAATATAATTTTGTTTTATATACCTTACAAGGAATTATATGTTTGAAAAAGTTTTGAGGTTTTTTGTTGAAAATTCAAGAATGAATTACACCCTATTTGTATTAGTTTTTGCTGTTGGTATTTGGTCATATATAAATACAGCAAAAGAGATTTTCCCAACTTTTGATATGGATATGATTTCTGTTAGAGGCTCTTACACAGGTACTTCTGTAGATATTTTAGATAAAATGGCAGTTACTGAAATAGAAGACAATCTTAAAAATTTAGATAGTGTTGATGTAATGACAACAATTATTAGTCCAGGTTCATTTACTATAATTTTAGAGCTAAAAAAAGGTAAAGATAGATACAATGAATCAGACAAAGTAAAAGATATAATAACCTTAGTTAAAACTGATTTACCATCTGATATGGATGAACCAACTGTTAAAGTTATGGATAGAACTAGAACTTTACTTGATATATCACTTACATCAAAAAAACTTACTTTAGATGAATTAAAACCAGTTGCAGAAGATTTAAAAACTAAACTTTTTAATATCCAAGGGATAAATGATATCACTATTTATGGCGATTCTGATGAGTATTATGAGATTTTATTAGATGATACAAAAATTAAAGCATTAGGACTAAATAAATCGGAAGTTTTCAGTGCCATTTCAACCTTGTCTTATGTTTTTCCTATTGGAAAAATTGAAGGTAGCTCAAAACACTATTATCTATCAACTTATAACGGTGCAAAAACTGCAAAAGAGTTTGCAAATACCCTACTAAAAATAAGTGATGTAAATATCTATTTAGGAGATATAGCAAAAATTGCAAAAAAATATGAAGACTCTTCAACCCTATACTCTTTTAATGGAGAAAATGCTCTTTCTTTAAAAATTGAACAAAATGATACAGCTGATGCAATTGAAATAACTAAACAAATAAATGAGCTTCTTCCAAAACTAAACAAACAAAACCCAAATATAGATATCACAATAGCAGATGATAATAGTGAAAGGATAAAAGATAGACTAAATATTGTAGTTTCTAATATCTTACTTGGAATTATTCTAATCACTATTCTAGTAATGTTATTAATCAATTTTAGGATGTCGATTATTATAGCTGTTGGTATTCCAACCTCTTTTGTAATAGCTGCCGTTTATATGTATTTTTCTGGATATACGATAAATATGATATCTTTGGTTGGGGTACTAATTGCCATTGGTATAGTTGTGGATGATGCAATTGTTGTAAGTGAAAATATCCAACAACATATTGAAGAGGGAATTGAACCTAAAGAAGCTGCTATAATGGGTGCAAAAGAGATGGTAAAACCTGTTACTATTGCTTCTATGACTACCCTATTTTCTTTTCTTCCAATACTTATGATTAGTGGAACTATGGGAGAGGTTATGAAGCTTATTCCTATTGCTCTAAGTGCCTTAGTTGTGGCTTCACTTATAGAATCTTTTATCTTTTTACCAATCCATGCAGCACATACTCTTAAAAATGGAGTAAAAGTAACCTCATGGGAAAAAGCAAATAAAGTTTATAGTTCAATAATCCACTTTTTTATGCATTGGAAAAAAACTTTTTTAATTTTCTTTATCATAATTGTTCCTCTTTTAACAGTTACAGCTATAAAAAATTCTAGATTTCAAATGTTTCCAAAATTTGATGCTACAGATGTAAAAATAACTATAAAAGCAAATGAAAATACAAAACTTGAAGATGCTTTTAAAATAGTTCAATCAATTGAAGATGATTTAATAAAAAGAAAAGATGAGTTTGCGATTAGAAGTATAGATTCAGTTGCTGGTTTTAGACGAGATTTAGCAAATAATAGTGAAAATTTTCCATATGTTATGTATATGACAGTTGAACTTCAAAAATTAAAAGCAGCAAACTTTTTAGATAAATATGTAACTCCTTATCTAAGTTTTCATTATGATGATGAAGGAAGAACTAGAACTATGGAATCGGATAAAATTGCAAAAAATCTAAATAAATTTTTACAAGAACAAAACTATAAAGATAAATTCTCTTTAAGTGAGATTGCAATAAAAGAGAGACGTGTAGGACCTATTAAATCAGATATTAAAATAGGTTTTGTTTCAAATGATAGTCAAAAAATCATCTCTTCTATTTTTAGTCTTGAAGATGAAATCAAAAAAATAAAAGGGATAAAATCCTATTCAAATTCACTAAAATTTGGTATTGATGAGATAAAATTAAAAGTTAATTCATATGGTCAACAACTTGGCATTGATGAAGCATATTTAGGTAACTATTTATCAAATCTTTATAGACTAAAGAAAAAAGCTACTGCTTTTGATTCTACAAATATGCTTGATATAAAAATCCAAAGTTTAAATAAAGATGACTTTGAGAAATTTAAAAATCTTGAAGTACCTCTAAACAATGGTACATATGTAAACTTAAGTGAGATTGCTCAATTTAATATAATCAAAGGATTTGAACAACTTATTAAAGACAATGGAGAAAAAAACTTTTATATATATGCAGATGTTGATCCAGATATTATAACAGCAACAGAAGTTATTAAAAAGCTAAAACCAATGTTAGATAAAATCGAAGATAGTGGTATAAAACTTATATTTAAAGGGGAAGAGGAGAAAAAAGCTGAATTAAGACATGATATGCTTTTAGCTTCTGCTTTAGCTATAGTATTAATTATGTTATCTATGCTTTATTTATTTAACTCATTTAGAGAAACTTTTATTGTAATGAGTGTTATCCCTTTTTCTATTTTAGGGGTACTAATAGGTCATAAAATTATGGGGCTAAATCTTTCTATGCCTTCAATTATTGGTGCACTAGGACTTGCAGGAGTTGTTATTAATGATGGAATTATCATGATGACTTATTTAAAAAAAGCTAAAAAGATTGATGAGTTTTTCTACCGTGCTATAAAAAGGTTTAGACCTATTATTATAACTACTGTTACAACTTTGATAGGTATGAGTTCACTTATATTTTTCCCAACAGGTCAAGCTGTGATTTTCCAGCCTATTGCTATTGCTTTAGGATTTGGATTGCTTTGGGGAACTGTACTAAATCTTATATATCTTCCAGTTTTATATGCACTGGTTCATAGAATAAAAGGGGATGAATAAAAGGCTATTTTTTAATAGCCTACTTTTTTATAGCTTCATAGGCAACTAAGATTTTCTTTCTTTCCACTCCCCATCTATAACCACTCATAGCTCCTGATTTTGCTAAAACTCTATGACAAGGGATTAAAAACCCTATATGATTAGAACCAATTGCACTTGCAACTGCACGTACTGCTTTTGGTTTATTTATACTGTTTGCTATATCTTGATATGTTGCTATTGTTCCACTTGGGATATTTAGTAGTGCTTTCCAAATATTTATTTGAAAATTTGTTCCTTTTACAAATAAATCAAATTTCTCTTTTTTTACAAAGATTTTATCTAAATACTCTATTGCTTTTTGTGTATCTTCTATTAAATTTGCTTTTGCCCAAATCTCTTTAAATCTATTAAATATTTGCTCTTTATTGTCATCTACAAAACCAAGATAACAAACCCCTCTTTTAGTAAAACCAATCAAAGCTTCACCAAAAGGGGTTGAGCCATATCCATAAGTTATATCTACATTTTTACCAAACTCTTTATACTCTTTTGGTGTAACACCAATAATATTTACAAATAAATCATGAAGTCTACTAGAACTAGAAAGTCCCATTTCAAGTGAACTATCAAGGATTGATTTGGATTCTTTTAGATGCTCTTTTGCATAATTTAAAGTAACTGATTGCAAGAACTGTATAGGGGTAACTCCCACATACTCTTTAAATACTCTTATTAGATGGTATTTACTCATACCTATATACTGGGAGATTTCATCAATAGTTGGTTGGTCTTTGAAGTTTTCATCAATATATCTTATAACTTTTTTTATCTTTTTATAGTTTTCGTTCTCTTTTGATAAATTATCTTTCATAAAATACCTTGATGACATTTATACTAAAGTGAGATTAACTCACTTTAGATTTTTATTAGTAAGTGGATTTATTGTAAATCACAAACC
>NPID01000038.1_pt1 | contig 141504 bp, 81 predicted proteins | sample 8637491 | NCBI WGS metagenome assembly NPID01 (sample SAMN07420843, study PRJNA396082) | bioreactor metagenome | isolation source: sample BA6 brine-fed electro-methanogenic bioreactor BA | place: Japan: Kochi | collected 2016-06-14
GATTTATAGGGGGCTAAACCAACAGGATTACATGCAGAAAAAATAATAAATAAAACTGTTAAAGAGATTTTACCCGGTACTGAACAAATATGGATTGATAATTATGGCAAAGTCGCAAAAACAGGCGGTACACTTCACTTTGAAAACTACTCAAGAGAGCTTAACAGGTTTTATGATGCTATTGTTTACTCACCAAAAAAAGATTTCTTTGCTGTAGTATTTACAGATGTTACAGAAAACAAAAAATATGAACAGGAATTGCTTTCAGCCAGACAAAAAGCCGAAGAAAATGAGCAGCGACTCAAACTTGCTTCTAATTCAGCAAAACTAGGCGTGTGGGATCTTGATTTAGAGCACAATATACTGCATTGGGATGATCGTATGTACGAGCTGTATGGTGTCGAAAACAATTCAGATATTAATACAGTTGATGTTTGGAAAAACGGATTACATCCTGATGATAAAGAGCAGGCAATTGCAGAATTTGAGGATGCTGTTTTTAATGGAAAGATGTTTGATACTACTTTTCGTGTATTACAACCAGATGGAAAAGTGCTATTTATAAAAGGGAATGGCTTGGTACTGAAAAATTCTAAAGGGAAAGCCACCAGAATGATTGGTATAAACAGAGATATAACTGATAGCAGACTAAATGAAATTGAATTGCAAAAGGCCAAGGAAAGAGCTGAAGAAAGCGAACAACAGCTTTTAGAAGCTCAAAAACTGGCACATATTGGAAGCTGGGAGTTTGATGTAATAAGTGGTAAAGTTACATGGTCAGAAGAATTATTCAATATCTTTGAAAGAAACCCTGATTTGTCAGCTCCGGATTATTCAGACCAAGGTCCACTCTATACCAAAGAAAGTTTTATCAAACTTGATAAGGCAATTAATACGTGCATACACAACAAAATACCTTATGAAATAGAATTAGATATCATTACCGCAAACAAAAAAAACAAAACTATTATCTCAAAGGGTGATTTCAAAACAAATGAGCATAATGAGGTTGTAAGTTTGTATGGTACTGCTCAGGATGTAACTGAACTTAAAATAGCTCAGAACAAACTTACTACTCAATTAAACTTTTCAAATGCACTGAACAGAATTGCTGAATCAATTATCCAAATTAACACCGAAGAAGAATTACTAAACACAGTAAACCAAATAATTGGTGAAACCTTGCAATTAGACAGGGCTTTAATGTATTATGTATCATTTGCAGACAATCAAATTAAGGGTTTGTGCGAATGGCTAAAAATGCAACACGCAGATATTCAAGCAACTAAAAACACTTATTCGCTTGATTTATTCCGAAGTCCTTTTTCTTATATGTTTAGATCAAGAAAGTTCCTTATAAGCCATTATGACGAGGTTGGTAAAGCTTTTACAGAAGATGATTCGGGAAAACTGCTTCATCAAGATTTTAACATTAAAAGCCTGATTTGGTATCCTTTTGCTTTTGGCGAAAATAGCTATTATGTTTTTACATTGAATCAGATATTAAACAAACGGATTTGGACAGAACAAGAGCTTGATTTTTTAGACTCAGTAGCACGTCAGGTAAATATTGCACTCATTAAACTAAACTTCATCAATGAAAAAGATCAAAATGAAATAAAACTAATGCAAACTAATAAAGAACTGTTGGCCGCCAAAGAAAAAGCAGAAGAAAGTGACCGCTTGAAGTCTGCTTTCCTGGCCAATATGAGCCACGAAATCAGAACGCCTATGAATGGGATTTTGGGTTTTACTGACCTTTTGAAAGATCCTGACCTCAGTGGAGAAGAGCTAAAGAGATATATTGATATTATCGACAAGAGCGGTAAAAGGATGCTGAATACTATTCAGGATATCATTGATATTTCGAAGATTGAATCCGGGCAAATGAGTGTTTCAATTTCAAATATTAACATTAACCGGCAATTGACTGACTTATTTGATTTCTTTAATCAGGAGGCCAGCCGAAAAAACATACGTTTTTCAATACACAAGCAACTTCCGGATATTGAAGCTGATATTCGGACGGATAAGGAAAAATTGGATTCTGTTTTAACGAATCTGATTAAAAACGCCATAAAATACACTCATTTTGGTTTTATCGAAACAGGATACACTGTTGATAAATTTGATGGGAAGGAATACGTAAAGTTTTATGTTAAAGATAGCGGAATAGGAATACCAAAGGACAGACAAAAAGCTGTTTTCAATCGTTTTGAGCAGGCAGATATTGAAGACAGGGATGCCTATCAGGGTTCAGGATTGGGATTGGCCATTGCAAAATCCTATGTTGAAATGCTTGGTGGAGAAATATGGTTGGAAAGTGAATTTGGTAAGGGCTCGGTGTTCTATTTTACCATTCCGTTCCAGTCCGTAGAAAAAGCAAAACATTGTATTGATATACCTGTGCAAAAAGAGGAAAAACCAATTCAAAAGCGACTTAAAATTCTTATTGTTGAGGATGAAGAAGATGCAATTTATTATCTGCAAATCATTCTCAGGGACTATGGCAAAGAGTTTCTGGTAGCGAAAAAGGGTTCGGATGCTGTTGAATTTTGCAAGAAAAATCCTGACATTGATATTGTTTTGATGGATATTAAAATTCCGGGAATGGACGGATATGAAGCTACCCGAAAAATAAGAGAGTTCAACAAAGATGTGTTTATTCTGGCGCAAACAGCTTATGCTCAGAAGGGTGACAGGGAAAAGTGTATTAAAGCAGGATGTAATGAGTTTATTTCGAAACCTATTAACAAGAGAGAATTTTTTAGGCTAATTGATAATCAGTTTAACGTTGAATAAATCTACAGTTATCAAGAAAAGAATTTTCAATTAAAACAGGAATCTTATATCGTCACTTAAACGAATGCCGGAATTAATGTGCTTTTGGTTAATATAGTGTCCTGAATTTTAATCAAGTTCAAGATTAACAACTTTGTCTTCAACGGGTTCCAGGTACCAGGTAACATTATTCGCACCATTGGATGTGGCCCAGCCTTCGAATAGTGGGTAGGCCTCCAGAATCTCAACTTTTTCAACAGGACACTTGTATGTGCCGTCAATGATGATTTCCATGGCCCATGGTAATCCACTTTGGGTTTTATAATCACCAGCATCATCACCAGTGTTAAAAAAATCAGGATTTGCAGTAGCTGTTCTTGGGAAACCGCTTTGATGAATCTCCAGACCACGGTCATTGGTTCTGAACAAGTAAATCTCAGGAATGAAATCAGAAGCATTTTCGTTGAATAATATAGTAAAACGCAGTGTGTCAGGAATTCCAATAGCCCCAATGCCATTATTTTGATAACGATCGTTTATGGTTTCGAAAATATCGTTCGTGATGATTAGGCCGTTTTGATTATCAGGATCAAGCGAGGCATCACCTTCTACAGAAGCAATGATATTAGTGTTGAAAGCCTGTTTGTTGTTTGTGTAAAGCATCATTGCAAATCCATTGTCATAGCTTGCGCCAATAGCATCGATACTAATTGTAAATGTTGCTTCAACCGGATTTCCTGCGCTGTTATTTTTAATTACAGCCTGGTTTGAAATTACGAGATCATTAAAGTCAAAATCGCCCAGATACGGCCAAAGATCTTCAAATGCAAGCACCTGCTTTCCGCTTTCAGGAAAATAGGTTGTAGAGGCAGCACCCGGATCTTCCGGAAAATCGTCCCAGCGGTCGATGATGCCATCACCGTCTGCGTCGCATGATATTTCAAAGTTATCCAGAAAATTTCCAATACTTCTGTTTCCACCTGCTGATGAAACTGAGTTGAAAACAAAAAAAGTTGTTTCTTGGCCAAGTGGAACGTCGTAAGAGCCTGAATAATAACCCCATGCTGTGTTTCCATCCGACATAGTAGCCTGCACCACTGCGTCTTCTACGGAAGGGCCGATCAATACCTCAGCAACATCAACTCCCTGTCGGCCTCTGTGCCAAACTGACCAATGGACGGTTGAGCCTGGTTCGAGGCAAAGCTCCTGATATAAGGCTGCGACCTGATTGGCGTTCAGTTCAAAAAATTGCCTTCCTTCCTGGGCAGGTACCCCTTGAAATCCTGATACCCAAAACTCTATTTTACCATCGGTGGCAGTGGTTTCCCATCCCGGAACATCAGCTTCATTACGCAACGTCCAACCCGAAGCAAGATAGGGTAATTCAGCGCCAGTATTCACAATGGGGGAATCACAACTTGTACAAGTAACCACCTTGCCTGATTTAGTAAAAGTACTATTTCCTTCAACCGTATAACTTAGGGTCATTGTAATATTTCCGGCTTCTGTGATTTGAAGTCTGTCATCTGTTACCGGAAAATAAAGAAAATAGTCCTTGTTTTGAGGTAGTAATATCGTAAATACAGCCTGTCCGTTTTCGATAAGTGCCCTGTCCAGAATATTGTTTTGATCATCAACAAGCATGATATATTCCAGTTCTGTGGAAACGTTGTTGGGATTATCAAAACTAACGACAAGTTCACCATTGATGCTTGCTGACCAGCTAAAACCTTCACGAATTTCAAGAGATGTCATACTATTGGCCGTTGGATTAACAGGCTCTTTGTGTTTTTGACAACTTGAAAATACAACGAAAAAAAGAAATATAGTTAGGATGAATTTTGTTCTCATACTTGGGTTTATTTAATAAGTTTCGATAATTATTCCATTTCTACTGATGGTTTTATTAGTCTGATAATAAGTTGATTGTAAATTACTGAATTGATATTAAATTCCCAATTATGGAATGTTATCCATATTCTCAATTTATTCTTGATTCCGCAATTTGCTGATTTTTTTCCTGTTTTCCAGATTGATTTTACAGCAAAACACTCATCTAGTTGGTAACCAGAATCGTATATTTTTTTTCTTTGAAGAATGGGTGACCCATGGTATCATTAGCTCATGTATGTTCGCAAAAAGAATAATCAAAGCGGGAGTGTAAGTATCCAGATTGCCAAAAAGATAAACCGGAAAAATTAAGTTATCAAGACCATCGGCTGCATTGAAGACCCTGATAAGAAAACGTGATTATTTCGAAAGGGGCTTCTTGAGCTTGTTTTTCAGTAAGTAAAGATAAAATACAAAAAGGTTTTACTAAAAATACATACAACCAAAAAACAAAAACACATTGACAGCAATTTTTAGAATTGTGTGCTCTATTCGGAGTACTGGTAATAAATGCCTGATTTAAGATTCCAGCAAACTATCCAGCAAACCTCCTCGGTCTTCTTTTCTGGTGTTAGCGCCACCGGGCGATAATTGATTGATGAGTTTGCTGATAGGCATCGATTGCAGCCAAACTTTTCCGTTTCCCTGCAAGGTAGCAACAAAAAGTCCTTCCCCGCCAAAAATCATCGATTTTAGATTGCCAGCACGTTGAATGCTAAAGTTGATCCCTTCCTGAAACCCTACTACACAGCCGGTATCTACGCGTAAGGTTTCTCCTTTTAGTTCGTGTTCTATTACTGTGCCCCCGGCATGAATAAAGGCTTTTCCATCGCCTTGTAATTTTTGCAGGATGAATCCCTCACCACTGAAAAATCCGGCTCCCAGTCGCTGATTGAAGTGCAGGCTGATTTTTGTTCCTAGTGCAGCACATAAAAATGCATCCCGTTGCACAATCACACGGCCACCCATTGCAGCTAAATCGATTGGGACAATAGTACCAGGATAAGGAGCGGCAAAGGCGACCTGACTTTTGCCAGCGCCACGATGCGTAAAGTGTGTGATGAATATTGATTCGCCTGTTATTTTTCGTGAAGCTGCTGATAACAGTTTGCCAAAAAGGCCTTTGTCAGGTTCAGAACCATCTCCCATTTTTGTTTCAAATACAATGCCTTCTTTCATGTATAGCATGGCACCTGCTTCAGCAATGACTGTTTCGTTAGGGTCGAGCTCAATCTCTACAAACTGAATATCGTGTCCTTTTATCTGGTAATCGATTTCGTGAGATTTCATGATTTAATGTATTTATTATAAATAACTTACGATTTTTTTAATCCAATGAAAATTGCCACTAAAATTATGATAAATTTTTTGATTGAACTAAATAGCAATAATGAGCCAAACAGTGCAAAAAGCAGTGGTAGGTACTTAATGATATAAGTCCAGAAATCAGCACCGGGTTGCAATACAGCGTTATATGGTAATTCGGGATCATAGTAAACAGGCACGGCGGTTCCTACAGCATATTTTTCCATATCCTTTTTGATGGATCTGAAATTACTGGTACGTGAATTTTCACTTGTCAATGAAATTCGGCTACCAGAGTAGGCCTGTTGATTAACCCAGAATTCGTAGATGATATTGAGCGCATACATGGCGGTGCCATCACTTTCTGTTTGAGATATTTCAGCCTGTGTTATCACACCTTGCACGCTGGGCCAGGATTCTGTTGCTTTGGCTTCGGCTGTCATAGGTTGGCTGATATAAGTATACATCGCCCAGGCTCCGGCCAGAAATGCGATACCAACAAAAAATGCTGTGAAGGAAGAGGTTCTTTGTAAGGCCATTGATGAATTTGTTTGATTGTTATTTTACATTAATTGTCAAAACAATATGCCCAAGAGAATGAGCTGTTTCCTCGCCAGGTAATAGTAATAGGTATTCTAAAGTATTCGTTCCTTTGGTAAGTGCTTGAGATGGTACTTGTTCAAAAAATGGAGATGTCATCTGACTAGAGGCCGTTATCCCAACTTTCTGACCATTAAAACGGGTCATTATCCATGCTCCTGAGGCATTTACGGGCATTTCATTGAATTCGATTTCTATTTCGAGACCTTGACCTTCTTTAAGGTTTATTGTAGTTTCGCTGGGGTATTTGAGTTTGAAACCATAATCCACAGTGTATTCAGGGTCTTGCATACGCAAACGCATAGCTGCTGTTTCTGAAATTTCACTGTTTGATAATGCCTTAATTTGATTTTTATCATTCATCTGCACCAACCAGCCATAATTCTGATCAAAAGATTCACTTCGGGTGTATGCCCACATATCATCTGCTAGTTTCGTATGCGATTTGAGGCTTTGTTGGTCGGTGCTAACAGGAAGCAACACATCCAGTATGGCTTCAAAGCTTTCAGCATCAGTTTCATTGGTAATGCTATAGCTGGGTTTTATGCTTTTAATAAACAATTCAGAACCAAGCAGAATTTCATTACTGCTAGTTGTGAAATACTGGTTTTGAAAATCCATTAAAACACTTTCCATAGTTGATGTGTAGCTTTCACCGTTTTCACTCTGAGAAATAGAAAGTTCTATGAGGTAAAAATCAGCAGCTGAGATAGCTTTTAATTCAGGGTATAAAGATTCCTTCACAGAGAAATGATAATCAATTTCAGCCGTAAGCTGTTTGAGTATTTCATGTTTGTCATTTTCAGGAATATCGATTTCAACAGGCTCTGATGATAAAGCTTCTGCTGCACCTATGCTTTCGAATGCAGGCATATTATCTTCGTGTTGAAACTCAATTGAAGTAATTTTTCCAGTTTGGTTTGTGGCAACTACAATCAGATCAGCTCTTTCGAAGAATTTGTTTCTCACAAAATACCATTTATTTTCTTTTTGAAAAAAGCCTTCGTTATACCTTTCATTGTCAAATAATAATAGAATGGTTTGAAACAAGAGGGCTTCTTCATTGCTTTGAAGGCTAAAATCAGCTATGCTATTGATAAACAAGTATGAACTCAACAATTCTTCCATTTGACGAAAGGCTTTCAATTCTGTTTGGTTTTTGATAAACCAGGCCGAATTAATGATGCTTCCATAGCCTGAATTTTCCAAATCGAAACTTAAATCTGCCTGATAAATTTTGACATTTGAAATTTGAGCAAGGTTATTGTCGCCAATTTGTCTCACAGACAACCGTTTGGTATTTTCGAGGTAAGTGTAGATGGCTTCGTGTTGCGCCTGTGAGGATATAAAATGGATCAGCCCAACAAGTAGTAAACTAAATTTAATTGTTTTCATAATGTTTTGGTTTGTACGTTTTTACTCCTCCTCTTCATCGGGATATTCACCGCTGTTTTCGTCCAGCAGTTGATTGAGCATATTCATATAGTTGCCTTGTTGTGTGTATGATACACCTGGCATTTTTTCAAACTTTGAAGCTGGAACAGCAATATCTTTTTTGAATTCTGTGGCTGTTTCATTAGCTTTGATTCCCATTACGTTTGTTTCTGTTTTAAGCGGTACGGATTGGCAGGTCCACACTTTTGCTCCCCATAACGAAATCACATCGCACATACAACCCAAAAACATCTCGGGTGCCAGTTTTTCACCACCCAAACTATCGAGCAGGGCTTCGGCAAAAGCTTCTTTTTCCCTTTCACTCATTTTTTCGAATTCGGAATAATCAACCAGACCTTCTAAACTGGTTTCCTGACCGGTCATTTTTTCTTTATCAATGACCCAGAGGGTATTTCCATTTTTTATTTCATTGGTATTGGTGTGGCTTGTCTGTTTTATTCCCATAATTTTAGTTGTGGTAGTCGATTGAATTTCAGTACGGGTTTTAATGCCGTAATCGTCCCACCAAAGTTTTTTTGTTCCTGTTGTGCTGCCAGTGAGCTCGTATGCCACATAGCCTGATTTAATTTGGTAAATGCCAATGGTTGATTGCGCAAAGCTGAGCATACTGCTGGTTAACAGTATTAAACTGATAATGATGTATTTCATTTAATTAGGGTTTAAGTTTTTTAATTTAATTACTTTTAATTAATGTTTGCCTTGAAACTAAAAGCCTGACTATTTTGTCTGTTGGGAGGAAAATAAACTTTTAGTAGGAAGTAATCGTTTTGTTCGCTATTCGTAAATTGTAAATCGCACCTTTCGGTGTCTTGGGCTAGTTTTTTGCTGGTGCTATTGTCGAACATATCTATATAGAAAATGCCACAACCTTCTGTAATTTCCAATGATAAGTGCTGATTCCTTTTTAAATTTACTTTGTACCAAAGTGCATCATCGGTTGTTTTGAGTACACCGCTGATTTCTTCTTGATTGTTTATTAAAATGGCTTTTTGGGGTGTGCTATTATCTGTTTGCTCAGACGATTCAGTTTTTTCAAACTTCACAAATTCCACTCGTCTGTTTTGCGCTTTGCCTTCGGCAGTAGTATTATCTGCAATGGGATTTGATTTGCCAAAACCTTTTGATCTGAGGCGAGTGGGTGCTATTCCAAATTCGATCAGTTTATCCATTACGGCTTTTGCCCGGTCTTCTGATAGTTTTTGGTTGTTTATCTCATCACCATCGCTGTCGGTATGACCTTCAACAGAGAAATTAATACCGGGATCTTTTTGCATCACATACAGAATTTCATTAATTGGTCCCATGGATTCTGGTTTGAGACTGGCTTTTGCTACATCGAATTTAATGCCTGTAACGATGATTTTGCCATCTTGTAATGCCCGGTCGTAATAAGGTACACCACCTTCTGCAAGGCGGAAATTTTTCATATACCATGTTTTGCCGCTGGCATGATCAGCAAAATATGGCTGAATGGAGATGCCTGTTGGGTTTTCGCCCATGCGAGGGATATTCAATAGGCGGTTTTCGTCCAGATAAACCTTTAACTGTCCATTGGTATGCGCAATAGAAACATGAATCCAGTTGCCTTCTTCACCATCCTTTCCTGAATCATATTCGCTGGTGATTTCTTTGTAATCAGCACGATTCAGATTGATTTCCAATTCGTCCTGGTAAAAGTTATTCTGATTTTTGATGTCATGAAAAAATACTTTTAAACGGTTGCCGTTTGCCGGTCGATAAATATCGAATTCTACAGTAAATACCTCAGGAAGGTAGTCTTTGTCAGCATTTTTAAGGTAAGGAACAATCATGGGGTTTCCATCCAGAAAAGCAATCACATTTTCGCCATTTATGGTCATAATTTCCACCTGACCCTTCACCAAATCCCAACGACTTGGGAATTCTCCGTTGCGCTCAGAAATAGCCGGGCTGTCTTCGAAAATGATGATATCACCTGGTACAAAATCAAATTTTGACCATTGTACATCCATTGCTGATGTTTTTGCTGTTTGAACTGATTCTGCTTCACTATTAGGTTTGTTCTTTTCATCCGGTGAATCAGTAGTCTCTTTTTCAGCCTTTTCGTTTTTGTTTTTTTTCTTAAACAGGCCTTTGATACCCTCTTCCATTTTGTCGAAACCCTGATCTATGGCTTGATCGGTTTTGGAATTGGCTCTTTGATTGGTTTCACGATTTAGTTTTTTCTTAACGTCAACTTTTACCTGAGCAGTTAAGGAAATTGAAACTACAAGGGATGCAAGTAAATATACCAGCCTTAAACTCTTCATTGTAATTGGTTTTAGGGTTAACAATGAAGCAAAATTAGACGGATGAAAGAGTCACACTTTAGCAAACTTGAGGCTGCCCAAAATGCATTTGAATTCGTGTGGTTTTAGGATAAATTCGTTGGCACAGTTAGATAAGTTTTCGCACCGAAAGCTAGGTGTTATATAGAAAATAAGTCGCAGTGCTACAATTTAGTATCAAAGTCCTAACGAAATGTCTTTGGAGTGTTATACCCAAAACAAACCTTTACGGTATGTAATATATCGGGCCTTCTACACCAAGCGGAAGTCCTGCCCAAATCCATATCAACAACATGGGAATACGCACCAATGCAAAGGCAATGGCAAAAGGAAGCATCATCGAAATGAGTGTTCCAATGCCCACATCTTTCACATATTTCTGGGCAAAGACAATTACCAGTGGAAAATAGGGCAGCAGTGGTGTCAATACATTGGAATAGGAATCTCCAATACGATACGCTGCCTGCGTCGTTTCGGGCGAATAGCCCATCAGCATCAGCATTGGAACAAATATTGGAGCGAGTAGCGCCCATTTGGCAGAGGCGCTTCCCATGATCAGATTCACAACAGATGAAACGAGAATAAAGGCTACAAGAAGCGGTCCGCCGGTGAGCCCTATGGCTTTGAGTACCTCAGACCCTTTTACAGCCAGTACACTGCCCAGATGCGACCAGTTGAAATAGGCCACAAATTGTGAAGCTACAAATGCGATCACAATGTACAGCCCCATAGTTGACATGCTTTTGGCCGTCATATCACTCACATCTTTGTCGGTTTTAATCGTTTTTGCCACAATGCCATAAACCAGTCCGGCAATGAAAAATCCAATAAACATAATGGGCACCAGAGAATCATAGAAAGGACGAAGATCACGCACTCCGCTTACCGGATCTGCAGCACCACGCAGAAGTCCGTCGGCAGGGATAACAGTAAGCGCAATGAGCACAGAAAAGATAGTGGTTGCAAAAGCTGACCAGCCAAGCGCTTTTTTCTCCTGACGTGTAATTGCTGGTTGTTCTTCGATGGTAACACTGGCATCAGGTTTGTAAGCTCCAAGGCGTGGTACAAGAATTTTTTCAGTTACCCAAGTGCCGGCAAGACCAACAAAAGGTACCGAAGCAGCCATTAAGTAATAGTTCGATAAAGGGTTAACAGTATAGGAAGGATCAAGTATCTGTGCAGCAGGTTCAGTAAAGGCTGCGATCATCGGGTCGAGGCCTGTAGGGAAAAGATTGGCACCAAAACCTCCCGAAACTCCGGCAAAAGCAGCTCCTATCCCGGCAAGCGGATGCCTTCCCATACCCATAAAAATTGCACCGCCGAGCGGGATAAGCACAACATAACCGGCATCTGCTGCTATAGAACTGATCATTCCTGCTACAACAATTGAAAAAGTGATCAGCGAACGAGGAACGCGTGATACAAAAAGCCGGAGTGCAACAGAAATCATCCCGGTATACTCCGCTACACCTATACCAAGCATAACCACCAACACCAATCCTAATGGAGGAAACATGGCAAAAGTGGAAACCATCTTCGTCATGATGAGCTGGAAGCCATCGCGCGAAAGCAGGTTAAGCACTTCGATGGTGTCCACAGGGTTGCCTTCTTTGTCGAGCAATCCTGCAGCTTTGCCGGGGTGATCTACAGTAGTGCCGCCAAACACCCACGAAAGCAGGAGTGTAAGCATCATGAGAATAAAGAATAGCGTAACGGGCTGGGGAAGTTTATTACCAATTATTTCAACCCTGTCGAGGGCGCGTTTCAGAAAGTCCTTTTTGGGCTTTTGCTGCGTCATAAGTTTGTGCTGTTTATGTTTTGTAAATCGGTATTGGGGTGCTAAAATAGGTTTTACAAAACACTTTTAACATCTATTCAGGGTAGTAGGTTCAAATGTCTTACACAAATTACTGCTGCTAAATGACTTAAAAAGCTGTTAATCAATGAAAAAATTGAATTTGAGAATTGTGTTAAAAAATTTTAAAAAGCTAATCAAGCATTTTAGCGATATGCTGGGCTGGCTAAATGATGCGAAGCAGTAAATAGCTTACTGGCTTAGCGATAAAATTTGCCAGTTGATTAAAATTTTAATTAGTTCAAGATTAGTTCCTGTTGTTTAAAAACCTTAAATTGCAGGCATAAATTAAGTCTTTTAGCCAATTGCAATATCATTTGGTTATTTGATAAAAACTAATTTTTTATGGCAAAAGCAAGCGAAGGGCAATTAGGTCAGATTTTTATGGAGGTGATACGCACATATGCCTCCAGGGAAGCATTTTCTGACTATGGCGCTGATACATATACTTATCAGCAAGTAGCAGAGCAGATTATATTATTGCAAGACGTTGTAAAGAATTGTGGTCTTCGCAAAGGAGATAAAGTGGCACTGACGGGCAATAATAGTGCAGCATGGGCAATTACTTTTCTGGGGATCATTTCCTCTGGAGCAGTTGTTGTGCCGATACTACCGGATTTTTCAACAGAAAACATTCATCATATCGTTAATCATTCTGATACTAAGCTATTATTTACCTCCTCATCTGTTTTTAATAGGATTGATTCCGCGCATATGCCAAATTTGGAAGGTATAATGAGTCTTGCAAATATGGAAGTGTTGCACGACACAAATGGAAAGCTTAAACTATTGACAGAGAAGGCAAAATCTATGAAAGTCACTGGTAGTAATGCTGTTGGATCACTAAGGTTTGAATTGGTTAAACCTAATGACCTAGCAGTAATTTCCTACACTAGTGGCACTTCTGGTTTTACAAAAGGTGTTATGCTGCCCCATCGTAGTTTATGGTCAAATATTATTTATGCGCAACAGCATATGCCTTTAAATGCTGGTGATCAGATTGTTTCTTTTCTTCCACTGGCACATGTTTTTGGTTTGCTTTTCGAGTTTTTGTTTCCGTTTACAATGGGTTGTCATGTGCATTTTTTAACCAAAGTTCCTTCACCGGCAATTGTTACAAAAGCATTTGGCGAAGTCAGACCTCATTTGATTTTATCTGTACCCTTGGTCATTGAAAAAATTTACAAGAAACGCATTTTGCCAAAGATTGAAAAGCCTGTGATGAAATTGCTTCTAAGAACACCTATAATCAGCGGAGTAATCCAGCAAAAAGTAAATAAGGCGCTAACCGAAACCTTCGGAGAAAGATTCAGCGAGATTGTAATTGGAGGGGCACCACTGAGTGAAGAGGTTGAACAGTTTTTTCGCAAGATAGGTTTTCGATATACTGTTGGTTATGGGATGACAGAATGTGGTCCATTAATCAGCTATACGGGATATAAGCAATCGCAATACCGATCGGCGGGCAAGGTCGTTGACAGGATGCAAATTCGAATAGTGAAGGAAGACCCAAATCAGGAAGTTGGCGAAGTGCAGGTTAAAGGGGATAATTTAATGCTGGGGTACTACAAAAACGAAGCTGATACCAAAAAGGCTTTTACGGAGGATGGCTGGTTACGAACTGGTGATCTGGGCTATCTTGACCGTGAAGGTTATCTTTACCTCAAAGGTCGCAGCAAGAATATGCTGCTGGGGCCTTCGGGGCAAAATATCTATCCTGAGGAACTGGAAGCACGTATAATGAATCTTGCCTGCGTGGCTGAATGTGTAGTAAAACAGCACAAGGACAAATTAGTGGCAATGATTTATCCCGACAGGGAAGCTATGGAATGCGACCAACTCGATTTTTCGGATATAGAAAACAAAATGAATGAAATGATTAAACATCTCAATAAGGATCTTCCTGCTTACGAACAAATTGCAGGAGTTGAAATTGTGGATGTAGAGTTCGTGAAAACCCCAAAAAAGAATATTAAACGGTATTTATATACTTAATCTTGGGTGTATTATTTGATTGCTATAAAGGATTAAAGGGAATCGAATGACTTATTCATCATTTTGACTATCGGTTTAAAATGAAGTAGATATTATTAATTTGACTAAAACCGCTGAAGTTCATAGATACTTATTATGTTGTGGACGTTTCATCAGTAAAATAACTTCAAGTCCTATCTGTTTGAACTCAAGTCATATAGGTTTCAAATTTTTCTACAGTCTTAAACTCATAAAGCTTTTTGCCAGCATAAATACCTCCTAGTAGCAGTAATAAGCCCAAGCCTCCTTCCAAATCACTTGAGCCACCTACGGGACCTCCGCCCGAATTTGGATCATCTGGGGGATCAGGAGGCCCGCCTTGTCCGAAAGCAGGCTGACAAATCAATCCCGATAGAGAAATGATTCCAATTATTAACCATTGTTTTTTCATGATAATAATTTATGGTATGAATATTTTTTTTCTGTAAACCTTTTCATTGTTACGAATTTGAACAATAAGAATTCCATGACTGCTTGATTGTAAATTCATATTGGAATTTAGTTTTATTGATCTGTATTCTAGTAATTTACCAAGTAAATTGTATATTTCTAAAATGACATTTTCGCCTCTGCCAGCTGGAATGTTGAAATAAATATAATCATGGTAAGCCCAAATCGAAAAGCTGTTATCTGATTCGTTTTCTGATAGGTCAACAAGCTCTTTTATATGAACCCTAAATCTTTTTGAGCTGAATTCTGGCATTTGGTCAAAGCAATAGGTCTGATTATTTCGAAGGTTAACTATACTACCATATAACTTGTCCTCCAAATAAATTCCTTTTTCTGGTTGAAAACTTTCAAGCTGATCGAAATATAGGCAAATTGGCTCCTGAGTTTCGTATTCAAGCACTAAATCTACACTATCGTGTATATTATCTAAAGCCATGGTATTGATTGACAGGCCAATATTATCTGATGAAAGGGAATAAAACTGAGGAGTGCCTGAGAACCCATAAAGTTTAGTGGCATCATTTTTAGTATTGTAGCTGTCATTTGCATCTTCTCTAAACCGAATTGTAAGTTGATCGTTTCCATTTGACGTGGATACTTTGATAGCTATTTTTTGTTGATTTACCTGAATTTGATTTTTGTAAAAACTTTGATCATGATGCAGTCTGATGCTGTTATCCAAGTGTAATTCCGGAAAATCGTCACTGGCTTTAACAAAAACAGACTGGCCAACAGGTATAATATTACCTCCAACCGGATCACCATCGTTGTAGGCGATATAATTTCCTGATTCACTATCAAAAAACCATATACTGGGTTCAAGTTTTGAATTGTTCAGATCTACCAAATCCCAGTCGATTGCTGAAGGATAGGGGTTTGGAACGAGGTTATAGTTTCCCTGAAGGGTGGTTTGGATGGAAGGTGATAGGGAGTCGTTGTTAAGCAAACCATCGAAACTGTAAGTTTTTCGGGGTGCTGCTACATATCCCAGGTAACCAGCTTTTGTGTCCAGCATTGTATCAGCGTTTTGAATGCCAATCCAAGATTCTTCCACTCCGGCATTAGGCGATAAATACCAAAGATAGGTGTTTAAAAATGTAGGTGAACAGATAAGGCTATCAAGTATTGGGATTGCGATTAAGTGATAATTATATAGGTTGCTGCGACCGTGCTGACCTCCTGAAACACTTAGTTGAATGGTTGCATTTACAGAATCGCAATAATGTAAAAGTGATCCGGTGCCTGTTTCATTACTTTCAATTAACAATAATCCTGAATTTGATATTGAATCTCCTACAGTAAGTGCAGCTAAAGGCTTGATTGTTAGCTGCCCGCCTGATTCAATGGTAAGTCTGCTACATTTTGCCGGACTAGAAGATGGATTAGTAATCTCGGGTGATACAGATGTGGAAGGTATTATAACTTCTTTGTATTCGGTTGGGCCGCTCAGGCTGCCACTCCAGTTTTGTGGTTTCTCCCAGTCAGCGTTTGAGTTGCCATTCCATGTGATAGGAACTTGCTGAGCCCCCAGGTAGGGATATCCATTCGCAATTAATTCAGAAAGATCCATATCCCAGCAGTCTTCGGAGCAACCTAAACTTCTGGTTCCATCTCCAACAAAAGACCAGCCAGCTGTGGTATAGATGGACATGTCTTTCATTTGTGCTGTTGTTAATCCGGTTCCACCATCAGATGTACTCAAAGTGGAAGTTTCTGTGTTCCAAAAGCTGCCTGTAACATTTGATGTGACTGATTTACCAACCAGCCCCCCTACTTCAGTATCGGAGGCTGTTATTGTACCTATGCTATAAACATTAACGATGTTTGATTCATACGTGTATCCAACAGCACCACCTATGCGAAAACCATCAGGCGCAATAATATTTCCAAGGTTATAGCAGTTGTCGAGGTAGTTATTTGCCGTTTGAGAGCCTATCAGGCCACCTATTTGGGATGATAGGTTTCCGGCTGTGATATCACCAGTATTGTATGAACGGGTTGTATTTGCTGAGCCAAACTGAGTGCCGGCAATACCACCTACATAGATTATTCCGTCACCACCTGTAATATTGGAAGTGTTTGAGCATTTATCAATCTGACCAAAATTTTCGCCGGCAATGCCACCCATTCTTACATATCCGCTAAGTTCATTATAGTTATTTGACAAGATTATTTCGCCGTAATTCTTGCCAGCTATTCCTCCTATGCATGTAGCCATTGATGAAAGGGCCGTTATGGTACCATCGTTTGTGCAGGATTCAATGGATGAGTTTTCCCCGTTTTGGCCTGCTATACCTCCTGCGGCACTTACATTAAAACTGATGGCTGTTTCATTGGTGCAATTAGTGATAGATGACAAATCTGTATTTCCGGCTATGCCACCAATATTGCTATATCCGTGAACGGTTCCTCTTGTAAAACAATTTTTGATGGTGCAATTATTGGCATTTCCTGTTAGACTACCCACTTGATTGTTTCCTAAAATTGATACGTTGTATAAATATATCCAGGAGTAAGTGGCACCATTGGCATAGCCGAATAGACCAACATTACTTTCGAGTGGTCTACTGATTGTCAGGTTGTGGATATTAAATCGCTTTCCGTTGTAAGTTCCTGTGAAAGGATTTTCGGCAGTACCTATTGGTGCAAATCCGCTGCCTTCATTCCAGTCAGCAGTAGCCTGAGCATCAATGTTTGCAGTTTGAATATAATGTTTATCCCATTCTTTAGCATTGCACATCCATTGTAAATGGTTTAAATTAGATATGCGGTAGGGATTTGCGGTTGTTCCTTCTCCGGGAGGCAAACTACCGGCTAAGGTTGTAAAAGATTTTTCTGAGCCATAAACTAAACCGGTACTATTTCGCGCATAAGCCCTTAAGTAGTATGTTGTTAAACCTTGAAGCCCTTCAAGGCTTGCAGTGAATTCGCCAGTAGAACTTCTTATGCCCAGATTGATCTTATTATCATTTATATCCGGATTTCCGCTTGTGTTCCAACAAAATCCATGTTCAAGTATATTTACAGGAATGCCTGTAGAGATCAAGGTTCCATTAAGATTTGCTTTGTGAGGCAGGATTTCGGTAACCTCATTTGTTTCAACTTCAGGCATGGCTGGCAAATAAGCAACCAGGGCCGGATAGCCGTTATTAACGCTGCTGCTGATTGTCCATACGGTACCCCAATATCCCGGCCAGTAACCTTCAACATATGTTGCCTGTGTTTTCATTTGGGCTGTAGTTCGTCCATATCCGCCTTGTGAAGTGGCCTGACCTGAGGTTTGAGTATCCCAATACCCTCCGATATTGTTAGAGCTGGATTTAAAACCAATAAGCCCTCCCATATAATCAGGATAGGGACTTCCGCTAACCATTCCTGTGCTGTAAACCTGCCAAACCCCGCCACCTGAAAGGTAACCTATTAATCCGCCAACAAAATAGTCAGTGCCGGTAACAGCTGATCTGCTGTAGGACATTCTGAGAATAAAACTTCCTTGTTCGCCTATAAGGCCTCCGGTATAGCCTTCAGGAGCTGTTACACTGCCCGTACTAAATGACTTTTCAACAGCCCAATAACCATCCATAATGTCCGAACTGCCTGCTAAGTGGCCTATTAGCCCCCCAACATACCTGCTGCCCTGAACAGTTGCGTTGACAGACGAATAGGCTACTCTTGTTTCGTATGCCCGCCCGATCAGACCACCAATATATATTCTTTCAGAAATGTGTGGGCCGCTTAAAACGCCAGATATGTAACCTGTTACATGACAATTGTGAACTATACATCTTTGTGATGAAGTACCGATAAGCCCACCAACTCTTCCTTTCCCTCTTATGTCAACATTCGTAAGGGTAAGATTTTGAATTGTCCTTGCCCCGTTATAGTTTGCAAAGTTTCCAACTGCACCAAACATACCCATATATTCAGAAGTAGTTCTGTTGAGTGTTAAATTGGAGATGGTAAAAAACTGTCCGTCAAAATGTCCTATAAAAGGAGTGGAGGAAGTTCCTATAGGCCACCAACCTAATCCACTAAACCAAGATGCTGTGGCTGACGCATCAATGTCGTTCATCAGCAAATAGTAACTGCTCATACGCTGTGCGTGAGTTGGGCTTGGAACAATATAATCCGGTGCAGCAATCCAAAATAATTCATTGAGACTCGTTATTTGATAAGGATCACCTGAAGTACCGCTACCTGTCTCAGGTGGACTAGCGATTTGTGCGTGAAGCATTAAACTGACGATAAAAAAAGCGACTGTAAAACAAGACTTTTTCATTATTCAGGGGGTGTAAATTATTTAATATCAGCAAGTATTTAGGTTATTAAATTTAAGGAAAAAAAATGTTATAGTCAATTTTTAAAAGCTATTTGTAACACTTTGTTAACTAACTGTAGGGGTATTTTTATTATTCGTTTAAACAGCTAATAACTAATGTTATATTGTATAGTTTTAAGAATTATTTTATTAAATATGAGACTGGAGTCCCTGATAAAGGTTAAGCTGAAAAAGCATACTTTTGGAAATTGTTAATATTTCAAAAATCGAAAACAAGACGGAAGAAATGATTAAACATCTCAATAAGGATCTTCCTGCTTTCGAACAAATTGCAGGAGTTGAAATTGTGGATGTAGAGTTCGTGAAAACCCCAAAAAAGAATATTAAACGGTATTTATATACATGAAAATCAAAAATTGCATTTTTTATTTCATTTAATTTTATGGATCAACTTATTACACTTAGTAAAGAAAATATAGACAATGAGCATATTTGCTGCGCTTTTTCTGATAAAAAATGTGCTGAAGGTTATGCCCTCAAAAAGGCCTGGCTGAAAGATGAATTTGACAAGGGATATGTCTTCAAAAGGCTGGATGCCAGAGCCAAGGTATTTATTGAATATGGTCCCGCCGAAACTGGCTGGGCACCAGTAGATGCTCCGAATTATTTTTTAGTCAACTGTTTTTGGGTATCCGGAAAGTATAAGGGGCAGGGTTATGGTAAAGAATTGTTAAGACTTGCAATTGAAGATGCTGAAACAAAAGGGAAGAATGGACTTGTAACTGTTGTGGGAACCAAGAAGTTTCACTTTATGAGCGATACCAAGTGGCTCCTCAGGCAAGGATTTGAGAGCTGCGATGAACTTCCTTCGGGATTCAGCTTGCTAGTGAGAAAGCTGAAATCTTCAGCGAAAAATCCTGAATTTAAACCGGTTGTAAAAACAAAAAACAATCAACTTGAAAATGGTCTGGTAGTCTTCTATTCCAATCGCTGCCCATTTACTGAATACTATGTGAATACTGTATTGACCGAAACAGCCAAAAACAGGAATTTACCTTTGAAAATTTATAAGCTGAAATCTTATGAAGAGGCACAGTCAGCGCCATCTCCCGCAACTATTTTCAGCCTTTTTTATAACAGGCATTTTGTTACTACTGATTTAAGCATTTGTATTGATTCGAGATTTGATAAATTGTTTAAACCCTGATTTTTTTGTTGAGAACTGAAAGCTCTGTTTTAAGTTTCCTCTAAAGAATCATTTAATTACCAAACTTCAGTTTTAGCGAATAATGGTGGCATAAGAACAATCGTTAATAATTTGAAAAAGCACAAGTAGCTGACCAACAAAGGCATTCATGGTTTTGTTATTGATGTTGTAAATGAAACAAACTAAAAAACACTAAAACTATGAAGACTATCAAACAAAATTTAAAAATGTCGGCAGTATTACTATTGGTTGTACTTGCCTCAGTTGCTGTTAACGGATATGCTCATAACCACACTTCAGAGATAAAGGTGACAAATATCGCTGATTTACAAAACTATACTGACACCTATATCAAAGGTGAGGTGGTTAAAATTCTCGACGAAGATGAATTCAGACTAAGAGACGAAAGTGGTAAGATAAAAGTTTATACTGGCTGGAAAAATACCCATATTGTTAAAAAAGGAGAAATGGTTACCGTGAGAGGAACACTTGATCCCGGAATTATAGATGAATTTTATGCAAAGGAAATTATCAGGGAAAATGGTGAGCATATCAAACTTAAATCTTCTGAATAAAGCATAAATCAATACAGCTTTCTTCATTAATGCCTTATTATAGTTAATTAGCCGCATTTTTCAATAGGTTCTGAATGAAAAATGCGGCGATTTATTTTGTTAAGTATAATAATGAAGTGATCTTGCTTTCAATATTCATAAATCCTAAAATACCTGTAATTTAAACAATTGCACTAACTTAGCAAAGTTTAAGAGAGTGTAGTAATTTATTGAAATGAAATCTTTTGATAAGCAATCGTCATTTAATTTTGTGTGTTATTTTGTATCCAGGTATTAACAAAAGATAAACGGTGGTCTTATTTAATCATAATTTCATTTTTTCATTGGTATTTCTAAATAATTAAATGCATTGTAATGAAGATTTTTCGAAAAATAAGGTATCAGATGATTTTTCAAAGTCGTATGGGGCACTATGCTCTTTACGCTTTTGGTGAAATAGTGCTGGTTGTTGTCGGTATCCTGATAGCATTGAATGTAAACAACTGGAACGACATGAATAAAAACGTAAAACTATCCAATGAATACCTCAATGATTTAAAAACTGATTTGAAGATTGATACTACAATTTTTGGAGCTGAGATAAGGGCGATAAAAAACTATACTTCTTATTTGGAATGGGGTTTGTCATTGAATGATTTCACTGATGTTTCAATTGAAGAAATAGAAGGCTTGGCAGCGACAAGTTATCATAATGTTGAAATGAATTCAGGTACATATGTCAGAATGCAGCTCGCTGATATTTGGGATTTGGAAGAATTTAAATCTCTTTTTGGCGAAATAAGCACTTACTATACTTTTTACAAAACCTATCTGGACAACTATAATGACTGGGAGCAAAATCTTTATTACGCAAGCTTTGATTTTTGGTATAATCAAAATGAATTTGAAATTCAGTTTCAACCTAAGGATAGCATTCCATTATTTCAGAAGGATGATTTGAGAAGGGAAAGAATTGTGAACCGAATAAGTTCTGTTGAAGGAAGAAATATGCTGAAAACAATACTAATGAGGGAGCAAGCAATGCTTAGTACATATGAAATAATATATAAAGAGGCTGCAAGGCTCTTGAAAATAGTTGACCAGCAACAATAGTAAAACACAGCTAAACAGGGTATTAAGTTAAAAAAGCTAAACAGAAGCAGTTGATTTAGCTTCGGTTTAACTTGATGTTCTCAATTGAAATATCTTTTGGAAAACAAAGAAAATATTTGGTTACAGGATGTGATAAAACACTGATGTTTAATTGATCAGAAGCTTCTGAAATATCCTTGACACTACCATCTTTATAAAGAATATTAATTCTCGACTGTTGAGGGTGATAGGCATGGTTAGAGGTTTTTCCACTTATTAGCAAATGCTTTCCTTCCTCCCCTGGAACTCCAAAATGTTTGCAAATTTCTTTTTCTAATTGTTTCAGCTTTTCTATATCAAAGGCCGTATCAGCAATGATAACCCTGAATAATTTGCGGTCAACAATTCCTTTGCTCAATAAGCTCAGCACCTTGTCAGAATGACGACTCCAGGATTTAAGAGCAGAAAACACATCAAAATCATCCAATAAACTGAAATGGTGGAGGGTTTTGTCATGATTAGTAAAGCTTTGTGAGTGATCCTTTTTGGGAAGAAAAAAATAAAGTGGTTCAGGTGTTGAATCTTTCAATTTATCTGCAATTTCGCGGGCACGCAACAAAGCATTCATTAGCATATGTTCGGCACTGAGAACCGTTTTATGAAGATATACCTGCCAGTACATCAACCTACGGGCTACGATAAATTTTTCAACAGAATAAATTCCTTTTGCCTGAATGGCCAATTCATTATTGATTATTTCGAGCATAGCCAGCAAGCGATCTGCATTGATATTGCCTTCAGTAACACCTGTAAAAAAGCTGTCGCGTTTTAGGTAGTCCAAACGATCCATATCCAACTGGCTGGAAACGAGCTTGCTTAAAAACTGCTGGGGATGATTACCAGTGAAAACTTCCAGTGCCTGGTCCAAAGCCCCCTTAGTTTCATGATTCAACTGTTCCATATAATACCTTGAAATCATTTCATGGTTTACACCTTCTATGATTGTATTTTCAAGGGTATGCGAATAGGGTCCATGGCCAATATCATGCAGCAATATCGCCAGCGAGGCTGCTTGCTTTTCATCTTCAGTGATGCTGTAGCCTTTGTTGCGAAGCAGTAGTATGGCTTGTTGCATCAGGTGCATCGCACCCAAACTATGGTGAAAGCGTGTATGCAAGGCTCCCGGATAAACCAAATGGGTGAGTCCAAGCTGTTTGATGCGACGCAGCCTTTGAAAATACGGATGCTCGATTAGATCGAAATGCAGCTCATCCGGAATATTTACAAAGCCATAAACGGGATCATTGAATATTTTCTTTTTATTGGCACTTTCAGGGGGCATAATATTTGTTAATTTTGTACGAATCACCAAAGACTTCACAATAAAAGCCGTTGTTTTTGCATTTAACAACAAAAGTACACTTATCGTCAACATCTTTACCCAATTGAACTTTCAGTAATTTAAAAAAAACGCAGCTATGGAGAAAATCAGAATTTTATGGGCAGATGACGAAATTGACATATTGAAGCCACATATTCTTTTTCTGGAACAAAAGGGATACGAAGTATTAGCAATCAATAATGGTGATGAAGCCATTGATATTGTCAGGTCTGAACCGCTTGATATCGTATTTCTTGATGAGAATATGCCTGGTCTTTCCGGTATTGAAACACTTGAAAAAATTAAGGCCGAGTATCCTAATCTTCCAGTAGTGATGATTACAAAGAGTGAGGAAGAATCTATTATGGAAGATGCGATAGGCAGCAATATTGCCGACTATCTTATTAAACCAGTTAAACCCAATCAAATCCTGCTAAGTTTGAAGAGAAATCTTGAAAACCGAAAACTGGTAAGTGAAAAAACAACAATGTCGTATCAGCAGGAATTCAGGAATATTGGTATGGAGCTCAATAACCAGTTGAGCTTTGATGAATGGGTTGATATTTATAAACGGCTCACCAGATGGGAGTTAGAGTTAGAAAAAACTGATGATGCTGGCATTATTGAAGTGCTCAATATGCAGAAAGATGAAGCAAATCTTCAGTTTTCAAGATTTATTGAAAAGAATTATGTGGCCTGGCTAAATGATGATCCGGATGATAAGCCTGTATTATCACATACTTTAATCAGAGACAAGGTGTTGCCGCATATGGTAAAAAGTCAGAAGCCCTTGTTTGTAATTCTGATCGATAATTTGCGGTACGACCAATGGAAGGCGATACAGCCTATGATCGAGGAATTTTTCAGGGTGGAAAAAGATGAGTTGTATTGCAGCATTTTGCCCACAACTACACAATATGCTCGAAATGCTTTGTTTGCCGGACTGATGCCAAACGAAATCCGGAAAAAATATCCCCAATATTGGACTGATGAAGAGGAAGAAGGGACCAAAAATCAATATGAAGCAGAATTATTGCAGGCACAGCTCAAACGTTTTGGTAAGGACATTCGTTTCTCCTATCACAAAGTTTTAAACCTCAATGCTGGTAAAAAGTTGGCTGAGAATATGTCGAACTTACTGAATAATCAGCTGAATGTGATTGTTTATAATTTTGTTGATATGCTTTCTCATGCCCGCACTGAGATGGAAATGATTCGTGAACTGGCCGAAGACGAAGCTGCTTATCGTTCATTGATGAAATCATGGTTCGAACACTCAAGCTTGTTTGATATTTTAAGGTTTATCTCAAGAAAGGATTCCGAGGTAGTACTCACAACGGATCATGGATCGGTATATGTAAAAGATCCGGTTAAAATTCTAGGGGACAGAAACGTGAACACAAACTTACGCTATAAGTATGGCAAAAGCTTGAAATACAATGCTAAAGAAGTTTTTGAAGTGAGAAATCCGGAAGATGTATTCCTTCCAAAAATTAATGTTAGCACTTCTTATGTCTTCAGCAGATTTGCTGATTTTTTCGCTTATCCCAACAATTATAATTATTACGTAAATTACTATCGTAATACTTTCCAGCACGGAGGAATTTCTATGTATGAAATGCTTATTCCGGTGGTTCACCTTAAACCTAAAGTTCAACGTATATGACCACAGGACAATTTGAGGTAGCTACTGTTGCTGAACTGCAAAAGGTGGCTGCCTTTCTTTACAAATTAAAGAGCCAATATCCGGTCATGGCATTTTTTGGTCCAATGGGAGCTGGAAAAACGACCCTTATCAAAGCATTTTGCCAATATGCAGGTGTGACGGATGAGGTAAATAGTCCAACATTTTCTCTTGTCAACGAGTATTTTACTGTGAATGATGAACCTGTCTTTCATTTCGATTTTTATCGCATCGATCATTTGGAAGAAGCTTACGACATTGGCTATGAAAATTATTTTTTTAGTGGAGAATGCTGTTTGATTGAATGGCCCGAAAAAATACTGCAACTTTTACCAGAAAAATACGTAAGAATTGATATTCAACCGGATGAGCAAACCGGATTGCGAAACATTAGTTGCAGGCCCAATCAATAGCTTAAAAAATGTCACAGGAAAACCAGTTTATAAAATTTGCAGGAAGTCATAGCCTGATGCCGCAGGAGGAGAAGCTGGAAACAGCGATTAAAAATGACAAATTGAAAATTGGTATTCCGGCAGAGAAGCAAACAGATGAACGTAGGATTGCACTAATCCCGGATGGAGTGCGCTTGTTGACAGCACATGGCAATCAGGTGGTAGTTCAGCGTGGTGCAGGAAAACATGCACAATACAGTGATCATGCTTTTGCTGAAGCAGGGGCTTTGTTGGTTGATCATCCTTCTGAAGTTTATCAGTCTGACCTCATACTAAAGGTTGCTCCACCTGACATGGAAGAGCTTTCATTACTTTCGAAGGGTCAAACTTTGTTTTCCATTTTACAGCAAAACAGCCAAAGTAAATCCTGGTTTGAGCAACTGATGAAGCAAAAGGTGTTAGCGTTTGCCTACGAGTTAATTCAGGACAAGACGGGTGCCTTACCTTTGCTGCGTTCGATGAGCGAAATTATTGGTAATCTTTGCGTTGTAGTTGCTTCAGAATATCTTTGTCATCCTGAGTATGGCAAGGGAACGATGTTAGGCGGTTTTCCGGGAGTAGCACCCACAGAAGTTGTTATTATTGGTTCCGGAAATGTTGCTGAATATGCTTGTCGTGGATTCCTGGGAATGGGGTGCATGGTAAAAGTTTTTGATAACTCTTTGTACAAATTGCGCAATTTGCAAAGCAATCTGGGGCAGCGGATTTTTACTTCTGTTTTGCAACCTGATTTAATAGGCGATGCCTTGCAGACAGCTGATATAGTAATAGCTGCCAAACACACAAATAGTGGTAGTTCACCTTGTTTCATCAGTAGTGGAATGGTCGAAAAAATGAAATCTGGCGCAGTAATTATTGACGTGAGCATCGATCAGGGAGGATGTTTCGAAACCAGCAGGCCAACTTCTCACAAAAATCCTGTTTTTCAGGAATATGGAATCACCCATTATGCCGTGCCAAACATGGCTTCACGTGTTCCGAGGACTGCTTCTGTGGCATTCAATAATTTCTTTATGCCTTTACTGTTGCAGATCGCTGAATCAGGAGGTGTGCAAGCTTATCTTCAAACTGACAGGGCTTTTGCTAAAGGCGTTTATGCTTTTGGTGGAAAAATGACTAACCATCATATTGCGCAAAAACACCGACTACCTTTTCATCATTTGGAACTTCTATTGGCGGCATTTTATTAATTGTTTTCACTTTGAAAAAGGGCTTCAATAATTTTCCAGTATTTTTGCGGAAATTGAAGTGATGAACACTTTTCAATCTGGTATTTATTTCAATCAGGATGCATTGTCTGATCTGGGCCGAAAGCTAAATGCTTTCATAAACAACAGGCAAAAAATATTCCTTTTGGCCGATAGCAATACAAAACTTTTTTGTTGGCCTGTTTTTCAATCATGGATTCCGGATATCGCAGCGCATTTTATTTTGATTGAGATTCCTTCTGGCGAAGAAAATAAAGATTTCGCACAGCTGAGAAAAATATGGCAGGCACTAACAAATGACGGAGCCGGAAAGGATGCCATATTGATAAATTTGGGTGGCGGAGTAGTAACGGATATTGGTGGTTTTGCTGCGGCAACCTATAAACGAGGTATAAAAACAATACATATTCCTACTACTTTGCTTGGTATGGTTGATGCTGCTTTAGGTGGTAAAACAGCTATTGATTTTGAGGGGATTAAGAATCATATTGGCGCTTTTTATCAACCAGATTCCGTGTATGTTTTTACGGAGTTTTTGAAAACCTTGCCTCAAGAGCAATGGCAATCAGGTTTGGGTGAGCTTTTCAAATATAGTTTTATCAATGGAAAAGGTGTTGATCAACTGAAAATATTAATGCCTGATCAGCAGCAGCATTCTGTTAATATTATCAGAGAAGCAGCCATGTTTAAGCTTGAAATTGTAGCAAAAGATCCAGATGAAAAAGGCTTTAGGAAAATCCTCAATTTCGGACATACAATTGGCCATGCATTTGAAAGTTTTGCAATGTTGCAAGGAAGTTCACTAACACATGGTGAGGCTATTGCAGCGGGTATAGTGGCGGAGCTTTATCTTTCAGTAAAAGTTTTAGGACTGAAGCAAAATGTTTTAATAGCGTATATTGATATTTATAAAGAGTATTTTGACCCGTTTAGTATTCATTCATCAAACATTGATAAACTTGTGCATTTAATAGCACATGATAAAAAAAACAGGGGAAGCGAAGTTTTGATGGTAGGAATTGACAGTGAAAGGCAAGCTGTTTTTGATGTGAAAATTGAACCAGAACAACTCAGTGAATGTTTAGCCTGGTATAGCAAACTATTTTAAAGGATAATAAGCGTGAAGCTAATAACACCCAAAGAAGGAACTCTCAAAGGAAAGGTACAGTTAAGCACCAGCAAAAGTGAAAGTAACAGAGCGCTCATGATTCGTGCTTATGGGGGCTTTGACAGGTTGATTACTCAGCTTAGCGAGGCTGATGATACGCGGTTGTTAAAGAGCAATCTCAAAATGATCAAGGCGTGTTCGCAATCCGCAATACCTTTGATTGTTGATTGTAGTAATGCCGGTACTGTTTTTCGGTTTTTATTGACTTATTTGGCTACTTTGCCAGGTAAATGGTTGCTTACCGGATCGGATCGTTTGCTGCAGCGTCCGATTGGAGCCTTGGTAGAGGCACTTGAAATTTTAGGTGCTGATATACGTTATACCGGCAAAACAGGTTACGGTCCATTGATGATACATGGAAAGGAATTGAATGGAGGGACTACAAGTATTGATATTAGCAAAAGTAGTCAGTTTGCTTCCTCCTTACTTCTGGCAGCGCCTTCGTGGAAAAATGGAATTGATTTAAAGCTTATAGGTGATCAGCGCTCTTTGCCATATGTAGAAATGACTGTGGAGCTCATGAAGCATTTTGGAGCGTCTGTAAATTGGGAGCATGACAGGATAGTTGTGGATCCAAAGGCTTATCAAAATGTAAGTTGTCGAATACAGCCTGATTGGAGCAGTGCATCTTATTGGTATGAAATGATGGCTTTAAGCGAAGGTGGTGAGTTGATGCTCGACAAATTGAGCCTCGGCGCTCATCAGGGAGATAAAATTGCAGCCAAATTATTCGAATCTTTTGGCGTACAAAGCTATCAGGAGCCTGATGGCGTGAGAGTTTTTAAGAATGGAACGCTTGCAGATACTTTTGAATGTGATTGCAGACATTTTCCTGATTTATTGCCAGCTATTGCGGTTACTGCTGCTGGCCTTGGTGTGGCTGCCCGCTTTTCCGGATTGGAAAACCTGGTGCATAAAGAATCAAACAGGCTTTTAGCTCTTAAAACAGAACTTGCAAAAATTGATGTTGGTTTTGAAGCCGTTAGTAAGGGTGTTTACGAGTTAAAGCCAAGCCCGGCATTGCCGTATTTTGATCAATCCAAACCATTATTAATCAATTGTTGGGCCGATCATCGCATTGCAATGGCTTTTGCTCCGCTTGCCTTAAAGGTAGGGGCTATGCAGTTTAACACTCCAGAAGTAGTTTCAAAATCCTATCCTTCCTATTGGTCGGTAATTAAAAAGCTTGGTATTATGAATCAAAGTTAACTTTTGCTTAACTTTGGACATAAGTCCATATGCGGATTTATAAAAATTCCTGTACTTTTGCCAAAAAAAATTATGACCATAGATCTGTTCATCCCCTGTTTTGTGGATCAGTTTTATCCTGAAACAGGTATGAATATGATTAAACTGCTCGAAAAGGCCGGAGTAAGTGTTCATTATAATCCTGATCAAACCTGTTGTGGTCAGATGGCTTTTAACAGTGGTTTTATGGATGAGGCAAAAAAGCTTGGAAACAAGTTTCTCAAAGATTTTCCCAATGACAGGCCTGTTGTTAGTCCTTCAGCTTCATGTACCGGATACGTTCGCAATTATTACCACGAGCTTTTTCATAATACAGCCAATCATTTGGAATATAAAAGATTGACACGTAATTTATTTGAAATATCTGACTTTTTAGTCAATAAGCTCCGGTATACGGATTTTGGTGCTGTTTTTGAACATAAAGTTACATTTCATGATAGTTGTGCCGGATTGCGTGAGTATGGTCTGACTGATGAAGCCAGAATATTACTTTCAAAAGTAAAGGGCTTGCAGCTTTTTGAAATGAAAGATCGTCATGTTTGCTGCGGTTTTGGAGGAACTTTTAGCGTGAAGCATGAAGCAATATCAACTGCCATGGCAGAACAAAAAGTTCAACATGCGCTGGATACGGAAGCAGAATATATCGTTTCAACAGATTTGTCCTGTTTATTGCATCAGCAAGCTTTTATCAATAAACATAACCTTCCTATTAAAACTATTCATTTGGTTGATGTTTTGGCTTCTGGCTGGTGATGACTGATTTTCGCTTTTGATCTCAGAATTTGAAAAGAATCTCCTGTTTTTGTTAAGTTTTACTTTGCTTAAGGTTAATATTGCTGCTCTTTGCGTAATTAATAGCTGTTGGCTTGAATAATAGCTTTTTCATAAATAATTTTTCAATCAAGCTAATAGGTATTTAAGTTTTGCTTTCCATAAACAGAGAAACTTTCCTCAAATAGAACAAGTGTTTTTGTGATATTTTGGGAAGCTAGCTTAGATTGAATATAAATAGCTGAAATACTTTATCCTGACAACCTAATAGCCTCTCCTTAAAACCTTAACTAGTTTAGTTTTTTCGTACTTTCGGCATGAGAAATATTAAAACGAAACGTATGACTAGGACTTTATTAATTACTGTAATGCTCTTGATGAGCAGTTTTTTGTTTGCACAGCTTCCTGAAACCTATGATTTGCGTAATGTAAATGGTGAAAACTATGTTACATCGGTTAAAAATCAGCAAGGAGGAACTTGCTGGACTCATGGCGCTATGGCTGCTATGGAGGGAAACTTGTTAATTAATGGCGCTTGGGATGCTGCCGGAGAAACAGGAGAGCCAAACCTTGCGGAGTACCACCTGGATTGGTGGAACGGATTTAATGATTATAACAATGATGATATTAATCCACCTTCAGGCAGTGGCTTAGAGGTGCATCAGGGAGGTGACTATTTGGTTACTTCTGCTTACCTGTCAAGGGGTGAAGGTGCTGTGAGAGAGGTAGACGGACAATCATACAACAGCCCTCCTGCGCGACATCTGAGTAGTTATCATTACTATTATTCCAGAGATATTGAGTGGTTTACTGCCGGTGAAAACCTTGAGAATATTGATGTTATCAAACAGAGCATAATGGATAATGGTGTTATGGGAACCTGCATGTGTTATTCTTCTTCATACATTTCAAACAATATTCATTATCAACCTCCAACAAGTAATCAGGATCCAAATCATGCCATCGCCATCATTGGCTGGGATGATAACAAGGTAACTCAAGCTCCTGAACCGGGGGCCTGGTTGTGTAAAAACAGTTGGGGAGCAAGTTGGGGTTTGAGCGGATATTTCTGGATTTCCTATTATGATAAACATGCTTGTCAAAATCCTGAAATGGGCGCAATTACCTTTAGAAACGTTGAGCCATTTCAATATGATAATGTTTATTATCATGATTATCATGGATACAGAGATACCTTGAATACTTGTTCAGCTGTGTTCAACAAATTTATAAGTGAGGGAGATGAACTCATTAAAGCAGTGAGCTTTTTTACAGCGGTTGATAATGTAACTTATACTTTTGCGGTATATGATGATTATGATGGTACAGATTTGCAAAATGTTTTATCTACAAAGTCAGGATCAATTGAAGTTCGTGGCTTGCATACTATCGACCTGGATGATATGATTCAGATTGCTGAGGGGGAGGACTTCTATGTCTTTTTAGAGCTTTCAGATGGCGGGTATGCCTATGACCGCACTTCAGATGTACCTGTCCTTCTTGGTGCTTCATACAGAACTATTGTTGAATCATCTGCCAGTGAAGACGAAAGCTATTATCAGTTGAACGGGCAATGGATTGACTTTTATAATTACAATGACCCTTCTGGATTTATAAATACTGGAAACTTTTGTGTTAAAGCATTGACAACAGAATTGGGTTTAAAAGTTAATCCTAACGAAAGTTTTATGCCAACAGGACCACAGGGAGGACCTTTTACACCTGAAACAATTGAATATGCTATGCAGAATAAAAGTCTGACAGCCATCGACTACGAAGTTAACCTGTCTGTGGATGCAGGCTGGGTTACTGTAAATGGGGAAACTCAGGGAACAATCAACCCAGGTGATACTGCTTATTTAACCTTGGAAGTAAATGGAAATGCCAATTCTTTGCCTGTTGGAGCCTATTCAGCAACGGTGTCATTTGTGAATCTGACAGATCATATTGGAGATACAGACATTGATTTGATTTTAGTAGTAGGACAGGGAGAATTGACCTATGATTGGCCTCTTGATGAAGACCCGGGTTGGACTACGGATGGAGACTGGGAATTTGGTGTGCCTGAGGGGCTTGGAGGACAACATGGTTCTCCTGATCCTACCTCAGGATTTACCGGTGATAATGTTTATGGCTATAACTTATCTGGGGATTACCAGAACAACTTACCCGAAAGGCACCTTACTACAGATATGATTGATTGCTCAAATCTTTATAATGTTAAGCTGAAGTTTATGAGGTGGCTGGGCGTTGAAGTGCCTGAATATGACCATGCCTATGTTAGGGTGAGTATTGATGGAGAAAACTGGACGACAGTATGGAGCAACCCGGGAGAAATGACTGCAGGTTCATGGGATGAAGTGGAAATAGATATTTCTTCAGTGGCCAATAATCAGGAAAAGGTTTATTTGCGCTGGACTATGGGAACTACTGATGGTGGATGGCAATATTGTGGCTGGAATATTGATGATATTCAAATATATGCAGTTCAGGATATTACAGTTGGAATTTCTGAGAATGCTGATAAAACTACAACTGTTTTGCAAAGCTATCCAAACCCCTTTAGCGGGACTGCAACCATACAATATGAGTTGTTTAAGGAACAAAAGGTTTCTTTGGAAATTTATGATTTACATGGAAGAATAATATACAGTTTGGTTGATGAAATGCAAGCCGCAGGAACACATCAGCTTATTTGGGATGGGAAAGCCTCAAATGGCCAATTGGTTAATAGTGGGATGTATTTTGTTGTTTTGAAATGCAATGGACAAGTCTTTAACGATAGACTTATAAAAATGGAATAATTAAACCAGGGGCTTCATATAAATTTATGGAGCCCCTTTTTTTTAATTGAAGTTCCTTTATTTATTATTGATATTTAGATGTTTAGCTTTTTGTACTTTAACTGTTTCTGATAAAACGAAACAGTTAGTCCATAAAGAATAATACTTTACAGCAGATATTTATAAGAGGCAAGTACAACTAGCCAGAGTAACGCAGCAAATGCATATTTGCCATTCATCATAAATGAGATTAAAAATTCAGAATCAATAGCTTTTATTGATTGTCTCGGAAACAGAAAAGGCATGATCCCCGATTTTTTCGCAATAAACAACCATTTGCTGGTAAAAATTACCTGAATTGAAAGGATAGGAGCCTTCTTTTAAATCTGTGAGATGTGATTCAATATAGGCATTTTTAAGATTGTTAATCTTCTGCTCAACCTCTTGGGCGACTTGTAAATCTGGTTTTTTCGGTTTGCTAAGGTTGAGTATCATTAAGGAAAGACTCTCTTTAACATGCCCGAAAAGAAGCTGTAATTTGTCACGTTGCTGCTGGTTGAACCATGCCTTTTGACTGTTTTTGAGTTCTATAATACGTGCAATTTTGAAACAGATGTCAGCTATGTTTTCAATGTTATTTACAATAATCATACTGCCATTCACCAGTTTAGAACTTTCAGAGCTTAGCTTACTTTCTGTTAAACGAGCCAGGTAATTCATCAGAACAGTTTCATTTTGATCCATTTGCTGTTCCATATCGCGTATTTTATTGTTTAACAATTGATACGCTTCGGGATTTTTTTCCAATAGAAGTGAAGGTATCAATGCAAACATTTTTTCGCTTAAAACTGCCATTTTACTAATCTCCCTGGCCAGATGAATCAACGAAAGCTCTGAAACCGGCGTAACAAAGTTTTCCTGAAGATTTAGTGTTTTGCTGTCTTCCTCATTGTTTTTAAGCGGAATAAAAAACATGCTTATGCTTTGCAGATATTTTATAAACCATATCAGAATAAACGTATTGGTAATATTAAACAAACTATGAAACAGACTGACTTTCAGAGGTGAAGACAACAATGCGTCATTGTTGCTTAATTGTAATATATACTCTGTAAGTATATTGATTAAATAAAGTGCCTGATGAAAGAATGGAATGATAATGACAGCTCCCAGAAAATTGAAAAGGAAATGGATGAATGCTGTTCTTTTGGCGTTGCGGTTGGCTACTAATGCAGCAAAATTTGCTGTTGCAGTAGTGCCAATATTTTCGCCAATAATCAGGGCAGCGGCCATCTCAAAACTAACCATTCCTTCGCTCAACATCACAATGGTAAGGGTAATTGTAGCTGTTGATGACTGTATTAGAATTGTAATTACAATTCCAACCAAAGCAGCAATGAGCAGCGACATGGAGTTGTTTTCGGAGTGCGTCTTAATAAACTCAACAATTCCGGTTTCTCTGTGTATATCGGGCAATACTTCTTTGAGAAATTGTAAACCAATAAATAAAATGGCAAAACCTAAAACAAATTCTGCAATTGATTTTCTTTTCGATTTTGAGCTAAAATAAAGTGGGATAGCCAGTGCAATAAGTGGTAGAATAATTATTCTGATATTAAAAGAATATCCGAAGAATGTAATTAGCCAGGAAGTAACTGTAGTGCCAATATTAGCTCCTAAAACCAAACCAATGGATTCGAATACAGAAATTAATCCTGCATTTACAAAGCCTACCAATAAAACTGTAGCAGCAGATGAAGACTGTAATACAGCTGTAATAGCAAATCCCGTAGCCAATCCTCTCCAGCGGTTTGCAGTAATGGCCGAGAGGTATTGTCTCATTTTGAATCCTGCAATTTTCTGCAATGATTCGCTCATTAGCTTCATTCCAAAAAGGAAAAAAGCTAAAGCACCCAGCACACTCAGTATATCATATATGAGCGTAAACATACTCATAAACGGGAATTTAAAGAATTAACAACTGGGTCTAAACGTTCTCTGAATTCTGGTTTAATCAGTTTACTAATTTTAGAATAGGGTAGGAGCACGGCAGTTGGCCCACTGGAATAGGGTGCGATTTCATAATTATTGTAATAGAAACCTATTCCAGCGGCACTTATCCAAAAATTCTCAGTGATTGGAATACTGTCAGTAAAAAATCCTGCTGAAGTTAAATTGCTGTCAGAGGAAACGTTGTATTGATTGCGGATGGCTTGTTCAATCAACACTTCAATTTTATTAAATGCAATGGTATCGAACAGGTCGTTGAGCACTAGTTTTTTAGAAAGATCAAAATCGAAAACGAAAAATATTTTATTGCTTAAACCATGCGCTCCTCCAGTATAAGCGTAATCGAAAACAAAAAAACTTAATAAGTTCTGCTGATTCAGTTGTACACCAACTTCTGTATTTCTAATCCATTGAAAAGTCGGAGAATCAGTATTTTCAAAACTGTTTAGCTTTTTGTAGTCTTTAAAAAAGGTGTTGGCTTTTTCGGCTAATATATCATCAATTGAATTGGCTTTTACTTTTTCCGCTTTGCTTTGCAACAAAAACAGACTATCCATTGGCGAATTAATAGTGCTGGAATGCAAAAACTGAATTTCAAAAATTGCTTTCGGACTATCTGGTTTTGTACTGTCAAGTGCTTGTTGTTTTTTAAAACAAGTGATGTCGAGATCAATAAAATGGGTATCCGTACAAGTTTCTAAATGAATTAGATTCAGTTCATTTGCTGAGTTTAACAAATATGCTTCGATACGATATGCAGATAATCGGCCAAAAAGTAAAGTATCAGTGCTATAATTCTTTCCAAGAAAAAAATTGCCATTATCCTGTATTTTGCCAAGCAAATCAAATTGCTCAGCATCCAGATAATTCTCACCTTTTACCAGGAGTGTTGCTTGTAGCTGATTATTTGCTTTGATCAGGTGTAAGCGGTAGTGTGTTTCATTCGAATTTCCTGAGTAGCAGTTGTAGAAATTTTGCTGACTCCACACTGTAAAAGTATTTAAAATCAGAAGAATAACAAAAATTGATTGACGTATTCTTGTCATTGCATTGAATGGTTTTAATCGTGGGCGGCAAATATAAGCAAACCTTACAGGGAATTAACTATATATTAATCAGAAAATTAAGATTTAACGGTTTATTAATTATGTGAATCAGGACAACTTGCCTCCATAAGTATATCCTAAAGATTCTACAGTGTTTTTTACTCCATCTGCATCGATATTCTTTCCTTCAATCTTTACAGTTTGTGTATTCAAATCTACTTCAACATTCTGTATTTGAGGGAGTTTTTTGAGGTTTAACTCTACATTTTTTTTACAATGGTTACAATCCATTCCTTTTACACTGAAAAGCGAGTGGTTATTTGTGTCATGCATTTGTTCTGTATTTAATGGTTTATTTTTAAAATATTTCATGTAAAACCCATTGGCCAAAAGCAGCAATAGGATCACAGCTGAGGATAATTGAAGCCATTCTGGTATCAAATGATGCTCATGCATCGCTCCATGTGATGAAATTACAAACCAAGCAGGAGGGAGTTGGTTTATCAGGAATCCAAATAGCAATGCTCCGAGAATAATTGTTGATAAGTAAATCAGGGTCGACTTTTTACCCAAAGTTTTCCAGAGAACAGTCATGGTCGCAGCATTTGTCGCCGGACCAGCCATCAGAAAAACAAGAACTGCACCTGGAGATAATCCCTTTATCAGTAAAACTGCTGCAAGCGGTACAGACGCTGTAGCACAAACGTAAAGCGGTATGCTGGCAATCAAAACTACAAGCATTTCAAGTAAACTGTTTCCAATATATTGCTCGAAAAATGAATCCGGAATAAGCACGGAAATCAAAGCTGCAAGTAGTAACCCGATAACCAGCCATTTCATAATGTCCTGCAAAAAACTTACAAAGGCATACTCGAGCATTAAGCTGAAACGCCTAAAAAGTGATTTTTTAGTGTCATCTATTTCAAATACCTGAGCAGAAACTTTTTTTGAAGTCTTTTCCGGAATAAGCCAATTTGTTAAAATTCCTCCTGTAATACCAGTAATAAGTGCTACAATAGGACGAATAATTGCAAATGGTAGTCCCAACATGGAATAGGTTACAAGAATTGAATCAACTCCCGTTTGAGGGGTTGAAATCAGAAATGAATTAGTGCTGCCACGTGAGGCTCCGTTTCTGAAAAGTGATATGCCAGTTGGGATAACACCGCAAGAACACAAAGGCATAGGAACCCCCAGCAAACTGGCATTTAAAGAAGCAGTTGGGCTCGATTTACCCATATACTTATTTAGTAGTTTTTGTGGAAAATATACCTTAAGAATTCCGGCAAATAAGAACCCAAAAAGCAGATATGGGGCAATTTCAACCGTTAATTCCCAAAGCTCAAAAAAATAGGTGTAAAAATATTCCATATCCAAATAAAGATTTCTATTACAAAAGTAGTTGAAAAACAGTAGTTGCTGGGTTTCAAAGTATGATATTTCTCAATTCTCTCTATAATCAATTGTCTTCGATAAATCATTGTTAAAGAACATAATATCAGATTTTTGGTAAAGTTTTTATAAAGGTTTTTTTTGTAACAGCAAATCTTATTTCGAAACAGCTTCTGATTAATTTAGAATAATTCTAAATGTCTCGTTTACAGAAGTATCAAGATTGAAAGCTTAACTTTGATGCCTGCTTAGCTCCTTATGTTTCTTCAAATATCAATTCTATGAAAAGATTAGTGTTTTTACTTTCTTTAATTTCAATCAGTGCTGTTGGTTTGAGTCAAGCTGTTGAAAAGACTTTTTATTTTGATGACCCTCAGATTGCTGCCAGTCGTAATGGTGATCAAATCTTTTTTGATGGGTGCAATCTATCAGCCCTGGCCGGGCAGCCAAGTATTCCATGGCAGCAGGTAAGCTTAATATTGCCTCCTGGTCAGGAAGCAATTGATATAGAAGTGGTTTATAGTGATTTTATTCAAATTGATGCTCCACTTTTACTTGCTCCGTATCAGCCCTCACGCCCGCTTTCAGAAGATAAAAATCCTGTTTTTGTCAAGGATGAAAAGATATATCGTTCTACAGCAATATATCCATCGAAAGTTCATGGTGAACTGATTACATCCTGGCTTAACGGAGTGGGATTTGCGCTTACTACTATAACACCTATACAGTATATCCCTGCTCAACAAACTGTCTATTATGCCAAAGAAGTATCAGTAAAGATACACACAGCTCCTGTTAAATCGTATCAACACATTGATTTTAATGGATCAGCGGTCCAGATGGAAGCTTGTGTCAGAATTGCTCAAAATCCTGAAATGATTGGTGCCTATGAGCATTTGGCAGCAAAAGGCAGAACTGTACCTGAAACAGATTTGCTAATTATCACTAAAGCCAGTTATGCAGAGCAATTTGACAGCTATCGTTCATTTTTATTGCAGAAAGGATTTACTACATCGCTTGAAACCGTTGAGTCAATAGCGGCTAATGGGACAGGAAGTGATTTGCAGGAAAAAATACGAAATTTTGTCATTGAGAAGTATAATGAATCCGGTATCCATAGCTTATTGCTGGGAGGCGATGTTGATATTGTTCCAGCTCGTGGTTTTTATTGTTATGTTGAATGTGGTGGAGGCTATTCAAGTGACAATATTCCTGCCGACCTTTACTATGCAGCTCTTGATGGTACCTGGAATGACGATAATGACAATCGCTGGGGCGAACCTGGTGAAGATGATTTGCTGCCGGAAATTGGTGTAGCCAGAATGCCCTTTGGAAATGCTGCTGAGTTAAATAATATGCTTAATAAGCTGTTAATGTATCAACAGCAGCCTGTTTTGGGTGAGCTGGAAAAACCCTTGTTTGCAGGAGAACACTTGTATGATAACCCGCTTACTTATGGTAGTGATTATCTGGAATTATTGATTGGTGAATCTGACGAGAATGGCTATACAACTAATGGTATTCCTGAAAGCTATACTATTGAAAAAATGTACGAATCTTCTGGTTATTGGTCTGGTAATGATTTGATTAATAGTATTAATCAGGGAAAACAATTCATTCATCATGTTGGGCATGCCAGTCAAACATATGTAGCCCATTTATCTAATTCAGATATTACAAACACTAATTTTGCAGCTACCAATGGGGTTGATCATAACTTCCCTTTGTTGCACACGCATGGCTGCGATTGTGGCGCTTTTGACTATGACGATTGTATTTTAGAGAAGATGGTGCTGATAGAGAATTTTGCTGTTGCAGTCATAGGCAATTCACGTTATGGTTGGTTCAATGAAGGTCAGACTGAAGGGCCTGCAGCGCATTTGCATCGTGAGATGACAGATGCGTTTTACCATGATAAGATACCCTATTTGGGTTTGGCTTTGAGAGAGTCAAAAATTGAAACAGCACCCTGGGTAACGGCACCTGGCCAATGGGAAGAAGGTGCTTTGCGTTGGAACTTCTATGATTTGAATATTTTAGGTGATCCAATGTTAAGTGTATGGACATCAGAACCATTTGAGCCTGAAGTTGATTATACTGCTGAGTTAATTATTGGATTAACAGAATCATCTGTTGCTGTAAGCAATGCAGGCGAACCGCTTGCCGGATATCGTTGTCATTTACGACAGAATGATGAAATAATTGGCGTAGGCGAAACAAATGCCGATGGAAATGCTGTGATTGTTTTTAATCAGCCATTGAATGAAACCGGCGAAGCAAGTCTGGTTGTGGTTGGCCAGAATATTTTGCCAGTTGAACTGCCTGTGACAATTATCCCGAATGAAGGCCCTTATCTTATCTGGGAAAGTATGGGTGTACTGGATGAACAGGGTAATGGTAATGGAGAAGCCGATTATGGTGAAACAGTCAGCCTGAATATCGGAATCAAAAATATTGGTTCTGAGAATATTGAAAATGTTGCGGCACAGATAAGTGTTACAGATGATTGGATTGTAACTATCTTAGAATCTGAGCTTGAAATTGGTACAATCGCGGCTGGTGAAACCGTAAGCCTGGAAGATGTATTTTTAATGGAAATTTCAACAACTGTTCCACCAGATTATACTATCGAAATAGAAATGACTCTTATTTCGGGAGATCAAATTTGGAATGATCATATTGATTTGATAATTCAAACACCAGGCAATTATATTTCTCATTATGAAATTGATGATGCATCAGGCAATCAGAATGGATTGCTGGATGCCGGTGAATACGTTCAAATCCATGTGTTTGGTGGCAATGATGGAACAAGTGCTGCACATGATATCACGATCAGTTTGAGTGAATATGCCTCAGAGTGGCTCACCATCGAAAATAGTGATCAATATATTGGGAGTTTGTTCCCCGGAGAAACCTTCGATGTAAGTTATACAGTGAATGTTGATGAATATGTTCCTCAGGGTAGTATTGTAGTGCTGAATGCTTTGTTGGATTGTCCATTAGGAAACGAATGGTATGATTATGGAGTGTCGTGGCCCATGTCAATCGGATTACAGATTGAGGATTTTGAGACCGGAGATTTTACAGCTTATGAATGGATTCAGGAATTGGGTCGGAGCTGGCAAATTGTGGAAGATGTGGTTTATGAGGGAAGTTTTGCTGCTAAATCAGCCACTATCTCTGATAGTCAAATTTCGGAACTGAAGATAAATGTGTTTGTCATGATGCAAGATGAAATTAGCTTTTTTCGCAAAGTGTCTTCAGAATCGGGTTATGATTTCTTAAAGTTTTATGTTGATGATATGCAACTTGGCCAATGGTCAGGAGAAGAAGACTGGGAATTGATAACTGTGGAGATTCCTGAAGGCCAGCATACTTTAAAGTGGGTTTATTCAAAGGATGGAAGTGTAAGCAATGGTAATGATTGCGCCTGGATTGATTACATTACTTTTCCAGCCACAGCAACAATTATGGATGTAAACACCGTTATCGAATCAAACTCAAATGTGCAGATTTATCCCAATCCCGGATCAGGTGTGTTTTGGTTTAATGGCGCTGAATTCACAACATTTGAAGCTGTAAAACTGTATCAGTTGGACGGTAAAATGGTTTATAGTCAGAGCAATTGGCAAGCCAGAGAAATGCTGGATGTCAGCTTCCTTGATAGGGGTGTGTATCTTATTGAGTTAAATGACGGTAAAACAACAATCCGAAAGAAACTGATCATTCAGTAACTTTATAATTCTTTAGAAAATATCAGACTAATATTATGCTATAATCCTTAAAAATATCTTTACAATAAAAAACCCGGTTTTATCCGGGTTTTTTTATTTTGGCAGAAAAGGCATTAATCCTTTATCTAAATTTTTAGTTCGCTATTCTACCAGAATCTTGAGTACTTCATTAGTGTTTTTTGTTTGAACTCTAACCAGATACAAACCAGGCTTTTTACCTCCAAAATCCAGCTGGTATTCTGCTGCATTATACAGCTGAATCGATGAAGAAAGCTTTCCGTTAAGCTCATATACCTCGATCATTTGAATATTATCATTATTCAACGAACTCACATACAATAAATCTTTAGTTGGGTTGGGATAAGCCTGAATAATGCCAGCTCTTATTGTTTGTTCGTTGAGTTGCACAAAATCTTCATCAGCATACTCTATTAAATATGTATGACAACGGTAGTGGGGCTCGGTGTGAGATCCGCCATTATATCCACTGTTCAGCAGATTTGTGTAGTCAGCAAGCACAAAATCGAAGTTTACGGATTCGCCTGGTGCAAAATATCCGTTAATATCCCATTCCCATGGCTGAACATCCTGACCCGGGCACCATCCTGACCGGCTGTAAAGATAGGTGCCATTTTGTGGGCTGCAGGTGTTTTGATCACAATCATCTTTCCAGAGATGTTGCTCAAAAACCTCTTCACCATCAATCCATATATGGTGCGTAAATTCCGAAAACTCAGCTGCATTCAGCGTATTTCCCTGTCCATGGCCTGTCATCGTCATTCTGATTTTAGCAGCGACAGTTTCTGGTTGAATAAGGACTTCTTTCTCAGGGAAATCATAAGAAATATCAGGGTCGCCGTAAACCCAGTTATCTTCGTTCCAGAGTTTTGTTACTTTTGAATAGGGGTATACAGGACTGCCTTCAATCAGTTGCAGCTCAACGCTTACAAGCCAACCCGAAGCCCCCCAAACCTGCACATAACTTACCCAGTCAACCTCATTCACAAGCAATGAACGAAAGTCTGTAATGTCCCATGTCCAGCCACCACAAGCTACACCATAAGGAGTAATATACCGGGCTATTTCGTAATTTTCTCCATTTTTATTGATCATCAGTTTTGCTGGCTGATCCCAGGGGTCACAACCACCTGTTGGACAGTTCAAATCAATATTTACATAAATTTCGCTGTAATTGTCCAGATTTTCAGGCATATAAACGGTGCGGGTATGCGATTGTCCATAACCTCCATAGTTGTGGCGCTCCTGATCAAAAATCATGTAATTTAAAGTTGGCGCGATGGTTTCGGTTATGGCATCATTTTCTGTATTGTTATCTCCTTCGAGGAACACACTTCCAGTGATGTTGATTTCAGTAAATGTAGATAAGTCAACAAAATTTTCAAAGGTATAAATGTAAGTCTCAAATGGAGGGATAGTTATATTAACGTTTTCTGTTACAATTGGTTCTTCATTTATTTGATAGCTTAATTCGAAGTTTGATACGGGTTCTGTTGCAAAGTTCTTAACTTCTATCCGGATTTTTTCTTCTGTTTCAAAGCCGCTGCCGATCACGGAGGGTGATGCTATGCCAATAACCCCCAAATCAGCTGTCACAGGCTGAAAACCATCAACCCAGGAAGTGTCGTCCATATTGATGAGTTGACCTGTGTTTTCATTTCCTGATGCGTCTCCCAGAACACTGCCGCTGCCTTCGTTCATGGGGTAATAGGCTACCAGACCTGTTTCAGTTCCTGTAAGTTCAACACTCATATTGGCTTGAATTTCAGCTTCTGTTCTGGCAATCTCCCAAATACGTATTTCATCAAGGCGCCCATTCCAAAATCGTCCGGGCCATGTTGGGTTATCTCCCAAATTCATTACAACGCCTGTTCCATGAGTGAGTTCACCAATGGCATCCTCTGTTTGGATAAGCTGTCCGTTGATATAGAGCATCAACTGGCTGCCTGTATAAACCCCTGCAATATGATACCAGGCGTTTGTACCGAGCAGGGCAGGGGTTGAAACGGCTTTCCAGCCTTCATTTACTGAAACGGTAAACTCCACACGTCCATTTTGACCTGCAGTAAAGCAATAGCCTTTGTCTGGATTAGTTCCTTGTTTGCCTACGATTACTCCACCCCAAATATTTGAGTTCCATTCTGTGGCATTAATCCAGGCTTCAATTGTCATTCCGCTGGTAGGATTAAGCTCAGGGCTGTCGAGTATCCCAACTTTATCGTTGGTACCATCAAACTTCAAAGCGTAATTCTGCGCATTAATTGCAAAGGAACTTCCGATTAAAAGCACAAATAATAAGATTTTTGTGAGCCTTTTCATAGTGATTAGTTTTAGTTTTTAATGATTTTTTTTACAATTTTCCCTTTATCTGTTTCAAAAATAATAAGATATGCTCCAGAGTCAAAACGTGATAGATCAATTTTAGTGGTCTGATTAGTGGTATGTTTGATAAAAAGTAATGCGCCTTTAAGATCATTGATTTTGATTGTTGTATTTTCAGGTATACCCTTGATAAATAACTCGTTATCAATTGGAATTGGACCCATTTGTAAGTTGTTAAAGGGATGTTCAACAACAGTAGTCCATCCTTCCACCGGAAACTCTTCACTGGCTACCCCCAATGCGTAAAACCCATCCCTAAAAACAATATCATTGAATTGAAATACGCCTGCAACAGGTTTAGTAGGTCGCATCACTGCTCTGAAATTATCTGTAGTATTAGCCCGGTACAGCAGAACATATTTGTTAATTTCATCATCAGCTGGCATTCCATCGGCAGCAGCATCTTCGAGAAGTATTGTTAATCCTCCTCCCACACCACCGGCACAGTTGATATACCATTCCCTTTGGGTTCTTGTGAAACCAGCAGGTGGGTTTTCGGGCGCAAAATCACTACTTGTGCCAGATAGTCCATTATGGCCTGCCACTACATATTTTCTGAATTCTTTTTCCTCTATATTGCTTATAATCAATAAACCATTGTTTGTGCTTATGCGGTGATAATTTTCAGCAGGTCTGTACCAGGCCGCGCTAATATCTGTCATTGCCGCCATTGTTAGATTTCCAACCGGTGCAGAGGAAATTACAAAATCAGTGCTTTCGTGATCTGCATTGCTGAGCGTGCCATCAAACCCATTGTTGCTTTTGTCAGGAACCAAACTTCCATTTGCCTCGTTAAAATTGTAGTAGGCAACCAAATTTGCTTCTGTTCCGATCAATTCGGTATGCATACGGTTGTTAATCTCTTGCTGACTTAAAGCCTTATTCCAAACTCTGACTTCATCCATATCGCCATAAAACTGAAACGAAAGCAGATCCCAGGGAGCATTACCGATGATAAATGGTCGGTCGTTGCTGACAATAGCTGTGTTTGGGAACATTGTGGTTTCGCCTGCTAAAAAGCCATTTACATAACTCTGTATTTTTCCGCTGCTTACGGAATAAGTTGTAACCAGATGAACAAAAGAGGAATCCGGCGCTATTGGACCATCGCCTGGTCGTGGAACCTCCTGCTTTGTTGGGTTAAAATATTCTGCATAAACGTGCAGATTTTCAAACCCGAAAACATAACCATTGTCGATGGGGTCTTGGTATTCAATTTTACCCATCATTTTTCGGTTTTCAGCAAAGGTGTATGCCCTTGCCCATACTTCCAGACTCATTTCGCCACCGAGATTGAATTGATCATCATTTCCGCAATCAATAAACAAGCTGGGTTGTCCGGTCGTATTCCAGGTTTCATAATCTATCGACCAGCATTTATTTGCATCAGACTGCGCAAATAGAACAGAAAAAGTAAAAAGTATGCAAATTGATAAGAGGATTGATTTTTTCATATTATTGATGTTAAATGGTTCATTTTGAGCTCCACCAAAGTGGTGTTAACTGATTATCAGCGCCTTGTTGTTCAATTGCTTTTTGGTAGTTTTCACGATTGTAAGTGAATTCAGAATAAGGATACCGAAGTCTTTTCGGAAATATTTGTGTGTCGATTGGGTTGCCATCGTAATTTGTTAAAACCGGAAATCCGGTTCGACGATATTCTGCATAGCTTTCAAACACATTTTCATAAGCAAACAAAAGATATTTTTGAGTGATAATTTGTTGTAAATCAATATCTATGAAGGAATTGATATAGTTTTGCATTTCTATTTCACTGATTAAACTTTCCGTAGCAAAGGCATTCATATAAGACATGTGAGCGCTGATTCCTTCTTTGAAGTAATACATCGGGTCGCCTGGCCACATTCCTTTTGAAGCTGCTTCAGCCTTCAAAAAGCACATTTCTGAATAGCTAAGCAATGGCATTGGACGATCATTATTGAGGTACCAACTTCCAATTCTTGAAACATCGCCCCAACTTCCAAGTGGATCGCCTAACTGTGAATCAAGGTTGTAATTTTGCCAGATTTCGCTGTTATAGGCCAATAAATTGGGAACACCCCTGTATTCATCAATAAATGGGAAAGCGTCTGAAAGACTTGTCTTTTGGAGGAAATAGACAATACGTGGGTCATTTGTTGAAAGCAATAAATCCGTTAGAAACTTGCTTGGATTGATGTATTGTTCACCTTCCTGATAGCGGATCAACGCTGCTTCGAGTAAGGGCTTATTGAAAACGCTATTAAACTGAAAAGCAGCAGTATGTGACTCCTCACTGATGAGGGGAGCTTGATTTAACTCATCGAGCACACTTTGTGAAAGTTCCGGTTTCACTTCACTGATTCTGATAGCAAGCCTGAATCGCAAGGAATTGGCAAACCTTATCCAGGCATCCATATCACCACCGAAAAGTAAATCAGAAGAAGCATCAAAAAATGGTTGCGACCAATCAAAAGCTGCAACGGCATATTTTAAATTACTTATCATTTGATCGTAAATCATTTCCTGATTATCGTATACGGGTGTAAACTCCAGTGTGGGAATTCCTTTAAAAGCCTCGGAATAAGGAGCTGCACCCCAAAGGTCGGTGATGCGATGCATCATAAAAGTTTTCCAGATGAGGGCAGCAGATTTTTTATTAGTCCAATCTGAGTGCTTATTTGCTTCGCGAATAATTACTTCAGCATTATTCATCGCATCGATATAAGTTTCATTCCAAAAAGCGTCTCCGCCGGTTGGAGCAGGATATTCATTCCCAGGTTCCACGCCTCCGCGGTTTGCAAAATACATCATCCACTGATGCAGTCCGTTATATTCAAGGTGTGATGCTGTAAGGTAACTACCCATGCCTCTTTTTACTGAATATTTGAATAATAAATCAGGATCAGCCTGTGTGGAGTTGTTTGGATCTGAGTTGAGCTCGGGCAGGTCTTTTACGCAACCAAACGAAATTTGTATCAAGCTAAACAACAGTAATATATGATAGATTTTTTTCATGGCTTAAATATTTACAGTGAGCGAAAATCCTATACTTCTCTTATTGGGATAGGCATAGAGCTCATACCCTTGTCCGTTGCCATTAGTAAGCATCGATTCAGGATCGATATTTGGTACCTTACTGTAAATCAGCCAAATATTATTAGCAAAAATGCCAACAGAAGCTTTTTTAAGACGTAATTTATTAGCAATTGACTGAGGGACTTGATACTGAAGACTCAGCTCGCGCAACTTAATAAAACTGGCATCGTAAATGAATGGTTCATGAATTTCTTCCTGCCACATACTCACTTTCTGATAATACAGATAGGGGTTAACGTAAGTGCGGTTGGGTTGACCACTAACATCTTCTCCATCTAGAATAGTACCGGAAGCATAAACTCCCTCAAGCAACAAACCTCCTGTAGGAGTCCAGTCTGCTGGTGCTATGCCTGCTGCTTCACGCTCTGCTTCTGATTGATACCAGGCTTCACGCCCTGCGAGGGATTCCTCGAAGTTTCCTGCATAGCCATTTCCATACATATTGGTGCCTGAGAACATATCTCCTCCAATTTGACTATGTAGTAAAAAGGATAAACTCCAGTTTTTGAATCGGAAACTGCTGCTGAGTGAGAGACTGAAATCTGGTGTGAAATTTCCCAATACTTTTGGAGTCTCATCTCTTATAATCATTCCTCTGTTATCAACCAGTACCCGTCCATTTTGATCTCGCAAAAAACCATAACCAATAATATCTCCATAGGGATTTCCTGGTCGTGCTTCTATCGTAAGTCGCCAATGTTCGTATAATGTTGCGCGCTCAACATTAGGAGCTAGCTCAATAACCTCAGAAGAATTTTTAGCGTAGGCTATGTTTAAATCCCATTGAAATATGCTATTGCGCAGTGGCGATGCATTTAACTGAATTTCCCATCCTTTATTTTGAATAATACCAGAATTTACAATGGCTGTGTAATAGCCAGAGGTTGCTGAAACAGGCATATTTGTGATCTGATTGTGCGATCGTGTGTCGTAATAGGTTGCATCGATTCCTATCCGATCCATAAAAAATTTCATTTCCATGCCTGCTTCAAATGAATTGACTAATTCTGGCAACAGTCCAAGATTTGGAATCGTGCGATTGATAAATGCCATATTGCCATAACCTTCGTTAGTTAAAATTTCGTAGGTTGTCTCCAACTGATAAGGTTCTGCGTCATTGCCAACGCCCGCATAACTAGCACGAATTTTACCAAAGCTGAATTTTTCTTTGTCGATAAGATTTTCATTTAGCAGTTCAGAAAATACAAAACCAAGGCTAAAAGAAGGATAAAAAAAGTTGTTATCATCAGCTGGAAGCGTTGATGACCAATCATTCCGGGCGGTAATGTCCAGGTACAGAAATCGCTTGTAGTCGAGGCTGGCAAAAGCATAAAGTGAATTTTTTGCTGCTTCACGAAGGTATTTTCTTGAATAAATGGGGTTTAGACTGTTCTCAAGGGTGTAAATATAAGGTTCAACCAGGCCTCCTTCAGTATTGGCTGTCAGGTTTTCGTCTCTGAAAATCATTGCGTTACCACCCAGATTGAAAGTGTAATTAATGTTTTCGTTCAAGGCATTGGAATAGGTTGCCAAAAAATCTGTATTGAGGAGTAATTGTTTGTTCTCAGACTCGCTGTAACGCCCCGGGCTGTAAATGAGTCCTTTCATGGCGTCAATGGACCAAAAGTCTGTTTTAGAATAATCAGGTGCAGTGCGTAGTAATAATTTCAGGTTTTTAGATGCTTCGTATTCAAGAGAAAGGTGTCCGAAAAAGCGATTTCTGACATCTTGATTTTTTTGGTAAGCAATATTCCAGTAAGGATTTGTCATCCAGTTCCAGTTTTGATACCAGGTAACTTCGTTGCCATCTGCATCCTGGTAAAAATCGCTCAGGGAATGCAGCGGAATATGACGTGGCATATGGATGAAGTTCCTGTTTGGGTTATCATGCGCATCAGATAAACCCGGCCTGTTGTCCACTTTGCTGTTAACAAAATTGAAGTAGGTACTTACTTTCAGGTTTTTTAAAAGATTGGCTGACAAACTAGCTCCCAGATTAGTCCGGTTGTATTTTAACCCTGGAATGATGTCTTTGGTAAGGGTATTGGCAAGAGAAAAGCGATAGGTAATATGCTTTGTTCCGCCATCAACGCTAAAGGTATTATTAGTTGTAATACCTGTTTCAAAAAAGTCTTTGTAGTTATCAGGTTGGGGGTTAAAACTCCTTGATTTTCCATCCCAGTCAATAATACTTTGTCCTTCCATTTTTGGTCCCCAGCTACCTTTTGAAAAATCATAGCCAGGATTAAAAGCAGGGATGTTATCATCCATATCCCAGGCACCTTCAAATTTACCATTTCGCCCGGCTCCGTAAATGTTTTGTAAATTATATAAAATGTATGCCCTGTCGATGGAGGTAGTGCTCGAAAACTGTATTCCCATTTTTCGGCCTGAAATTCCTTTTTTAGTAGTGATTAGTATTACCCCATCCATCGCTTGTGATCCGTAAAGGGCAGAAGCGCTTGCACCTTTTAATACGGAGATGCTTTCAATGTCATCAGGATTTATGTCAGAAATGCCATTGCCGTAATCCCGACCACCCCATTCTGCTCCTGAATTGCTGTTTGTGGTGTTGTTGATTGGTACGCCATCTACAACTATCAACGCTTGATTATCGCCAGTAATTGAGTTGTTTCCTCTTAGTATAATCCGGCTTGAAGTTCCTGCACCTCCATTGGTTGCTGTGATTTGCAATCCAGCAACTTTTCCGCTAAGCTTGTTGATCACACTTACGTCGTTCGATTTTAACAGATCCTCGCTCTTCACCTCTGTCATGGCATAGCCAAGAGATTTTTTTTCTCTTTTGATGCCAAGTGCTGTAACTACAACCTCATCAAGTATTTCTGCTTTGGGAGACAGATAAACAAGCATTTTATCATTTAATATTTCAATTGTATCCTGCTTAAAACCCACCGCAGAAAAAACCAGGTATTTATCCTGTTCTTTCAATGGTAAGCCAAAGTTCCCTTCAAAGTCGCTGGATGTACCCTGATTACTTGGCAATGCAACTATATTTACGAAAGGTATCGGCTGTTTATCAGTAGCAGAAAACACTGTGCCTTCAGATGTTTGCTGTGCCTGTGCTGATGTCATTAGCAAGAACGAAATTATTATGATAAGTTTATGGCGCATGTAGAATCTCTATGAATAAGTTCAGTTTGAAGAATAATTTGTTGGGGTTCAACTCTTTTGTTTTTTATTTGCTGCAAAACAAGCTTTACTGCAGTTTCACCAATTTTTTCGAGTGGCTGGGCTATACAACTGATGGCTGGTGCCGTATAACTAAAGCATTCTACATCATCGAAAGTGAATAAGGAGAGGTCGTCAGGAATACGTTTGCCCAATTTTTTAGCGGCATTCAAACAAGCGACTGCCAAATTATTATTTGAGGAGAAAACTGCTGTAATGGCAGAATTTTCTTCGAGGAATTTAGTGATTTGGTTATAGTCTTTATTTTTTAGCTTCACATAATCAAGCTGAAGCAGATTTTTATCTGAAACATTTAGCTTGTAAGATTTAAATGCATTAAAATATCCCAGCTGTCTTTCGTGTAGGGTGCTGATGTAGTTTGGAGTAAGTGTTAAGAACCCAATATTTCGGTGTCCAAGATCAAGCAAATGTTTTATTGCCAGGTGCGTTGCCTCTTGATTATTAACCCCAACAAAATGACTTTTGTAACCTGTAAGGTAGCGGTCAAATAAAACAAGCGGGAAAAATGAAGGGATGATTTGTTTTAGAACATCAGCCTCCTGCACTGTTGTAGTCATAATGATGCCATCAACCTGTCGTTCCAGCAACATTTTTAACAACTGTTTTTCTCGCTTTTCACTTTCGTCAGAGCTGCAAACTATCAGGCTGTATCCTTCTGCTTCAGCCATATGTTCAATTGTTCGGGTTATTCGGGCATAAAACGGATTTGAAATGTCAGCAACCAGCAATCCTAAAGTGTAAGTTTGTCCCATGCGCAATCCGCGTGCCACTTGGTTAGGTTTATAATTTAGTTCGTTAGCCCTGTCTTTTACACGTTTTTGAGTTTCCTTATTAATATTATGAGCATCTGCCTTTCCGTTTAAGACCAATGATACTAGTGTTTTTGAAACATTTAAGTCATTGGCAATTGAGGATAAAGTTACTTTTCTGGCAATCATAACAGCAAAGCTAAATCGTTTTAGTAAATAAAACAAATATTTTAGCTTAGTTAAAAAGGTTCTAAACAATACACATAGAACATGCCGATCAGAAAAGTCATTTGGGAAGTGCTTCGAAAAAATGAATACTTTTGATATTGAAAGAATGGCGTTTTAAATCAACAGGAATACTCCTTATTTTTGCAAAGTGTCAAGGACTCTAAATCTATTATTCAGTTTTTTAATGCTTGGTTCCCTTGTATTGCCTTTTCATTTGATGTGGCAATTACAGTTTGAACAAGCAGTTGCGCGTGCAGAGGCTTTGTCAATTATGAAACAGCAATTTGAAGGAAAAGCCTTGCAGTATATTGCTATTCCCAAAGATGAGTTAGAGGGGAGAGGAAAACGTTTTGTTCGCATTCATGCTGGTGAATTTGTGTGGGATGGAATTATGTATGATATAGTAGAATCCTTTCCTGAGGCTCATCAAACATGGTTTTTGGTATACCCTGACTTCAAAGAAACCGAAGTTTTAAAGCAAAAGATTGCACTCGCCAAGGCTTTTCAGTCTGAAGAAGGTTTAACGTCAGACTCATCCAAACAAAGCACTACATTTTACTGGATTTCAGTTAAGAATACGACTTTTTTAACTACGGTTGTTCCAAATGATAAAATTTGTTTTTTTGAACACTCAAAAGATTATTGTTTGCAATTGACTGAGCAAATAGAACACCCTCCACAAACTAGTTATTTAGTTTAATAATTATTGATAGTTAACTAGTTAAGTATTTTAAATTTTTATACAAGATGATTAAAAAGTATACATTGCTGCTTTTTATGAGTATGCTTTGTTATGGGTTAAAAGCACAAACAGTAAAACTGATTGATCAACAGAAAGCTCCTCTTGAATTTGTTACAATAAGCACGATAACACCAAAGCTTTCGTCACTGACAAACCAAAATGGAATTGCTGACGTATCAGTTTTTCGCGACCTGGATAGTATATATTTTACCAGTTTGGGTTATGAAAGCCGTATCATGAGTTGGAACGCACTTGAAAAGGCTAATTTTGTAGTCACACTAAGAGCATCCAATTATTCGCTTGACGAAGTAATTGTTAGTGCTACCCGATGGGCACAGTCACGGCGCAAACTAACCAGTCGTGTTACCAGCATACGTGCAGAGGAGATAAAGGTAAGTAATCCGCAAACTGCAGCTGATTTGCTGGGCGCCAGTGGCGAAGTTTTTATTCAGAAAAGTCAGCAGGGTGGGGGAAGTCCAATGATTCGCGGATTTGCAACAAACAGATTGTTGATTAGTGTTGATGGTGTTCGCATGAACAATGCCATTTTCAGGAGTGGTAATATTCAGAATATTATTAATATCGATCCTTTTATAATTGACCAGGCAGAGGTGCTTTATGGTCCCGGATCGGTAATGTACGGGAGTGATGCCATTGGTGGTGTGATGAATTTTTCTACCTTGAGACCTGTATTTGCTGATGAAGACAGGGTATTGGTAAAAGGAAGTGCAGCAACACGGTTTTCTTCTGCCAATAATGAGCTAACATCGCATGTTCATATAAAACTTGGTGGTAAAAAACTTGCTTCTGTTACTTCATTCACTTTTAATCGTTTTGATGATTTGCGTATGGGGTCCAGAGGTTCAGATTTTTACCTCCGAAAAGAATATGTTAAAAGGGTAAATGACATTGATGTAGTTTTTCAGAATGAGGATCAGCAGCTTCAGGTGCCATCAGGTTTTGAAATGGGACATTTTATGCAAAAGCTGAGCTTTCAACCTAATGAATACTGGAATTTTGAATATGGATTAATCTATTCTAATACAACGAATTATAGTCGTTATGATCGCTTGCTTCGCTATAAAGATGGATTGCCCCGAAGCGCAGAATGGTACTACGGACCACAAAAATGGTTGGTAAATCGTTTCACGGTAGCTTACGCTAAGCAAAGACAATTGTTTGATGAAATCGTATTGAACCTGTCTGCCCAGCAATTTGAAGAAAGCCGTCATGACAGAGACTTCATGGGGTCAGTGCTTTATGAACGCTTTGAAAAAGTGAATGCCTATGCAATCAACATCGATTTAAAGAAGAGTTTGAATAACCGATCCAGATTCTTATACGGTGCTGAAATTGTATTTAATGATGTAACATCAACAGGAACTGATACGGACATTTTCACTGGAATAATGGAAAAAGGCCCGGCACGTTATCCACAGTCTGATTGGCTTTCGGCTGCATTGTTTGCTACTTATCAATACGAACTGTCCGATAAAAGTATGATTCAGGCTGGCGCACGCTATAATTACTTTTCAATGAATGCAACATTTGATACTACTTTTTATAAATTTCCATTTGTCACAGCCAAAAATCAGGATGGTGCGCTTACCGGAAGTCTGGGCTTTAATTACCGACCCAACGAAAGTTGGATTGTAAGAGCAGGGATTTCAACAGGCTTTAGAGCACCAAATGTTGATGATATAGGTAAAGTATTTGATTCAGAGCCTGGTGCAGTTGTTGTTCCCAATCCCAACCTTAAACCTGAATATGCGTATAACGCTGAAATAGATGTGGCAAGAGTTTTTGCTGATCGCGTAAAACTTGATATATCAGCTTTTTATACATTGCTTGATCAGGCAATGGTTAGGCGGGATTACTTGTTTAACGGAATGGACAGCATCATGTATGATGGTGAACTGAGCAAAGTACAAGCAATTCAGAATGCTTCCAGGGCAACTGTTTATGGGTTGCAATTTGCAGCTGAATGGAAAATGGATAATGGTTTTAGCCTTTTTAGCCATATTACCTGGCAGAAAGGAGAAGAGGAGTTGGATGATGGTTCAAAAAGTCCGTTGCGCCACTCGGCTCCTATGTTTGGCTTGACCAGATTGAGCTATAAAACTGGAGGTTTAAGACTTGATCTATATGCACAATATGCCGCAAAGGTACCATTCGAAGCAATGCCTGATTCAGAGCTTTCAAAGGATTATTTGTATCCTGTCGATTCAAATGGAAATCTGTTTGCACCAGGATGGACTACTTTAAATTTTAAGGCTTTAAAGCGGATAAATGAATCTTTTACAATTAGCGGTGGTATCGAAAACATTACTGATCAGCGATATATGCCTTATAGTTCCGGGCTTGTTGCACCTGGAAGAAATTTTATTTTTTCGTTGCAAATGAACTTTTAATTCTGACAAGGTATGGCTTATGTACTTAAAACATATTTTTTTGTAGAAATGACAGGCTTTTTCTCTGTTTTATTGAACATGTCTCTTTAGTCCTTGTTTAGGTTTGTAAACTAATATTTAAAGTTATGGCAAAAATTACACTTGCAGGAAATCAGATTAACACCATTGGTGAACTACCTGAAAAAGGTACAAAAGCTAGCGATTTTAGTTTGGTAAAAACCGACTTAAGTACGCTTTCTCTTAAAGATTTAAAAGGGAAAAAAGTGGTGCTAAACATCTTTCCCAGTTTGGATACCGATGTTTGTGCTGCATCAGTTCGTCGCTTCAATAAAGAAGTTGGCGATCTTAAAAATACAGTAGTTGTATGTGTATCAAAGGATCTTCCTTTTGCGCATAAGCGATTTTGTACAACCGAAGGTCTGGAAAATGTATTAAACGCATCAGATTTTAAAGATGGAAGCTTTGGTGAAAAATATGGAGTTACAATTACAGATGGTCCGCTGGCAGGTCTGCATTCTCGTGCAGTTGTAGTTTTAGACGAAGAAGGAAAGGTTATTTATAACGAACAAGTTCCGGAAATTGTGCAGGAACCAAATTATGAAGCAGCTTTGAATGCTGTGAAATAGAACTGTATGGTTATTAAAAAAGGTGGAGCTAAAGTAATTAGTTCCACCTTTTTTTTGAGCTTATTTTAAACTTTTACGCCTCTGCTGTTGGTCCGCCAAGGTTAAAGGGAATGTTTTCATGAGCGGGAGCGTCTTTTATTGGTCCATGCACAGATTCATATTTCTTTAAATTATCTGCAAGAGCTTTAAATAATCTCTTGGCATGTTCGGGTGTGAGTATGATCCGTGATTTTACTTTTGCCTTTTGAACGCCAGGCATTAGCTTGGCATAGTCAATAATAAATTCTGAATGTGAATGAGTTATGATAGCAAGGTTGGAGTAGATACCTTCTGCTACTTCTTCACTCAATTCAATGTTCATTTGATTCTTAGTTTTTTGTTCAGCCATAATTATTAGGTATTAAAAAAGCAGGTAGATTTATTGCCTTAACAACGTTCTACCTGCTTCAATTGTTATTAAAGATACTTATTTTTTCTCAACTTCCGGTTTTAATGTGCGGGATGCAGCTTCCATTACAGCATCATATTCGGCACGTGAACCAACAATTAAGTCATCGTATTCGCGTAAACCGGTACCGGCAGGAATTTTGTGTCCAACGATTACGTTTTCTTTCAATCCCATCAGTTCATCAGATTTTGCATTGATTGACGCTAACGTAAGCACTTTTGTTGTTTCCTGGAATGACGCCGCTGAAATAAAGCTGTTTGTTTGAAGCGATGCACGTGTAATACCCTGAAGAACCTGGAAGGCAGTTGCAGGTTTTGCTTCACGAGCTTCAATCAGTTGTTTATCTTTTCTTTTCAGTAGCGAATTTTCATCACGTAACTTACGTGCCGTAATGATTTGACCTTGACGTAAAGCCTCAGAATCACCCGGGTCAACAACAACTTTTTTGCCAAAGATATCATCGTTTTCTTCCTGGAAGTCAATTTTGTTCACCAATTCGCCTTCAAGGAAACGAGTATCACCCGGATCTTCCACTTCTACTTTACGCATCATTTGGCGGACGATTACTTCAAAGTGTTTGTCATTAATTTTTACACCCTGTAAACGATAAACTTCCTGCACTTCATTGACGATGTATTCCTGAACCTTCATAGGCCCTTTAATAGCAAGAATATCTGATGGCGTGATTGCTCCTTCAGAAAGTGGCGTTCCTGCTTTTACAAAGTCATTTTCCTGTGCTAAAATCTGCTTGGAAGTTGCAATAAGATAGCTCTTTTCCTCGCCTGTTTTAGAAGTAACAATAACTTCACGATTTCCTCGCTTCAGCTTTTTGCCGAATGAAACAACACCGTCAATTTCAGAAACTACAGCAGGTTCGGAAGGGTTCCGTGCTTCAAAAAGTTCGGTTACACGAGGTAAACCACCTGTAATGTCGCCAGACTTTCCAATGGCACGAGGAATTTTAACCAACATACCACCAGCTTTGATTTTATCGCCTTCATCCACAATAATATGTGAACCTACAGGAATGTCATAAGCTTTAACAACCTCATTGTTTTTATCAAGAATTTTGATCGTCGGGTTTTTGGCACGCTGACGTGTTTCAATGATAACTTTCTCATTATAGCCTGTTTGTTCGTCAGACTCAATACGATAAGTTACACCTTCAATAATGTTTTCAAAGCTGATTTTTCCTTCATATTCTGACAGAATCACTGCATTATATGGATCCCAATCACTTATGAAATCGCCTTTCTTAACTTCACTTCCATTCTTAATATAAAGGTTAGCACCATAAGGAATATTGGAAGAAGTAAGAATTACACCTGTTTTCTTATCGATGATTTTCATCTCAGCAGAACGCCCCAAAACTATTTCATAATCTTTGCCTTCCTTGCTGAAATCAACAGACCGTAATTCGTCTATTTCCAGAATTCCGTCAAATTTTGCTTCTATCTTCGACATTACAGCAACATTGGAAGCAGTACCCCCAACGTGGAATGTACGAAGTGTAAGCTGAGTTCCTGGTTCACCAATTGATTGTGCTGCAATCACGCCTACTGCTTCACCTTTTTGAACCAGTTTGCCAGAAGCAAGGTTTCGGCCATAACAGTTAGCACAGACACCTCTTTTTGATTCGCAGGTAAGTACCGAACGAATCTCTACTTGTTCTATTGGAGATTCCTCAATGGTTTCTGCAATATCCTCAGTAATCTCTTCGCCTCCCTGAATAATTAATTCACCAGTTTGCGGGTGATAGATATCGTGTAATGCAACACGTCCCAGGATGCGATCATATAAGGTTTCAACAACTTCTTCGCTTTTCTTGAGTGCTGATATTGTTAATCCACGCAATGTACCACAATCCTTTTCAGTGATAACAACGTCCTGAGCAACGTCAACCAAACGGCGGGTTAAGTAACCGGCATCTGCTGTTTTAAGGGCAGTATCTGCCAAACCTTTACGGGCACCGTGTGTTGAGATAAAGTATTCAAGAACAGACAAACCTTCTTTAAAGTTTGACAAAATTGGGTTCTCAATAATCTCTCCTCCAGTAGCACCTGATTTCTGGGGTTTTGCCATAAGTCCACGCATACCTGACAGCTGACGAATCTGCTCTTTCGAACCCCTCGCCCCTGAATCCAGCATCATGAACACAGGGTTGAAACCCTGGTCATTCTGCGACAGTTGCTGCATCACAGTGTTTGTAAGACGTGAATTTGTATGCGTCCAAATATCAATTATCTGATTGTACCGTTCATTATTGGTAATGAATCCCATATTATAGTTGGCCAATACCTCAGAAACTTCTTCATTTGCCTGTGCAATGAGTTCCTCTTTCACTTCAGGAACCATCACATTACCAAGGTTAAACGAAAGTCCACCTCTGTAGGCCATTTGAAAACCAAGGTTTTTGATATCATCAAGAAACTGTGCAGCAGCAGCTGTTCCAAGTCCTTTTACCATTTTACCAATAATATCGCGAAGCGATTTTTTGGTGAGTAGTTGATTAACAAAACCAAACTCTTCAGGGACTACTTCATTGAACAACACACGTCCAACGGTAGTTTCGAGCATGGTTTCAACCAGTTTTCCTTTTTCACGAACCTTGGTTTTTACGTAAATGATGGCATGCAGATCAACGCGCCTTTCATTGTAGGCAATGATCACTTCTTCTGATGAATAAAATCTCTTTCCTTCACCCTTAACAGGATGATCTTCAGTGCTCTTTCTGGGTTTGGTAATATAATACAGTCCCAAAACCATGTCTTGTGATGGTACTGTAATAGGTGCACCATTTGCTGGGTTGAGAATGTTGTGAGATGCCAGCATCAATATTTGAGCTTCCAAAACAGCTGCGTTACCCAGAGGTACGTGAACAGCCATCTGGTCGCCATCAAAGTCGGCATTAAAAGCCGTACAAACCAATGGGTGAAGTTGAATGGCCTTGCCTTCAACCAGTTTGGGCTGGAATGCTTGAATACCAAGTCTGTGAAGGGTAGGGGCACGGTTAAGCAGAACAGGATGCCCTTTCAAAATATTTTCAAGAATATCCCAAACAACAGGATCTTTGCGGTCAACAATTTTCTTAGCTGATTTAACTGTTTTCACAATACCTCTTTCAAGCATTTTACGAATAATAAAAGGCTTAAAGAGCTCTGATGCCATATCTTTTGGTAATCCGCATTCGTTAAGGTTCAGTTCCGGACCTACCACAATTACTGAACGACCTGAGTAGTCAACACGTTTACCAAGCAGGTTCTGACGGAATCGACCTTGCTTACCTTTTAAGCTATCGCTAAGAGATTTGAGCGGTCTGTTTGATTCTGTTTTTACTGCGCTGGCTTTACGTGAATTATCAAATAATGAATCGACAGCTTCCTGAAGCATACGCTTTTCATTACGCATGATAACATCAGGAGCTTTAATTTCGATCAAACGTTTCAACCTGTTATTACGGATAATAACCCTGCGATACAAATCGTTTAGGTCAGAGGTTGCAAACCTACCTCCATCAAGGGGTACAAGGGGTCGAAGTTCTGGCGGGATAACAGGTACTACCTTCACAATCATCCATTCCGGACGGTTCTCTATACGGGATCTGGCATCACGAAATGCTTCATAAACCTGTAAACGCTTGAGGGCTTCCGCTTTTCTTTGTTGAGAAGTCTCTGTATTCGCTTTGTGACGCAACTCAAAAGAAACCTTATCTAAGTCGAGCCTGGCAAGCAAATCGTGGATAGCTTCTGCACCCATTTTAGCAATAAACTTTTTTGGATCATCATCAGGCAGGTGTTGATTATCAGCTGGTAAAGCTTCTATAATATCCAGATATTCCTCTTCTGTCAGGAAGTCCATATACTGAATACCATCTTGTTCTTTAATACCAGGTTGAATAACAACATAGCGTTCGTAGTAAATGATCATATCGAGTTTCTTGGTTGGAAGACCAAGAAGTGCTCCTATTTTATTGGGGAGTGACCGGAAATACCAAATGTGAGCAACCGGAACAACCAATTGTATATGTCCCATCCGTTCGCGCCGAACTTTTTTCTCAGTTACCTCAACACCACAACGGTCGCAAACAATGCCTTTATAGCGAATACGCTTGTATTTTCCACAATGACATTCCCAGTCTTTTACCGGGCCAAAAATTCGCTCACAAAACAAACCGTCTCGCTCGGGTTTGTATGTGCGATAATTGATGGTTTCCGGTTTCAGCACTTCACCGCTTGAACGCTCCAGAATTGCTTCTGGAGAAGAAAGGCTGATTGTTATTTTAGAAAAGCTGCTGTTTGTATTGTCTTTTCTGAAAGCCATAAATTTGGATCTGTTTAGTTAAAAGAACGGTTAAGTGCAGCCTTCAATTAAAGGCTGCACATGATATCATTAGTCGAAAGTAACTTCAAGTCCTAAGCCACGTAATTCGTGGACAAGTACGTTGAAAGATTCCGGAATTCCGGGTACTGGCATATTATCGCCTTTCACAATGGCTTCATATGCTTTGGCGCGTCCTACTACATCATCGGATTTTACTGTTAAAATCTCTTGTAAGATATTGCTGGCGCCAAATGCTTCCAGTGCCCAAACTTCCATCTCACCGAAACGCTGACCTCCAAACTGAGCTTTACCTCCCAGAGGCTGCTGCGTAATCAATGAATATGGTCCTATTGAACGGGCGTGCATTTTATCATCAACCATATGGTGAAGTTTCAGCATATAGATATAACCAACTGTAGCCGGCTGATCAAAACGCTCACCAGTTCCGCCGTCGTAGAGGTATACACTACCGTTTTCCGGAAGTCCTGCTTCATTTAAATACTTATTGATCTGATCAATAGGTGCTCCGTCGAAGATTGGAGTAGCAAATTTAACACCAAGCTTTTTGCCTGCCCAACCTAGTACAGTTTCATAAATCTGTCCAAGGTTCATACGGGAAGGCACACCAAGTGGGTTCAATACAATATCAACAGGTGTGCCATCTTCAAGGAAAGGCATGTCTTCTTCTCGAACAATACGAGCAACAATACCTTTATTTCCATGGCGACCAGCCATCTTATCACCAATATTCAGTTTACGTTTTTTAGCAACATAAACCTTCGCCATTTGTACAATACCATTAGGAAGTTCGTCGCCAACACTGGCTACAAATTTCTTCCTGTTGTATATTCCGAGGATTTCTTTGTGCTTGATATTGTAGTTGTTGATCAATTGCTTGATCATATCATTGCGTTCCTTGTCAGTAGTCCATTTGTTGGGATTCACATTGGCATAATCGATTCCCTGCAATATTTTCTGTGTGAACTTAGCTTTCTTAGGAACAACTTCTTCTTTAAAATTATTGAAGACTCCCTGACTTGTACGTCCGTTAAGAAGAACTGTAAGCTTGTCAATCAGTTTGTTTTTAAGCAAAGCTGATTCTTTGTTTTGATTTGCATCCAGTTCGCTGATAATATCCTTATCCTTAACTTTGGATTTACGATCCTTAACAACTCTTGAGAAAAGCTTCTTTTCAATAACCACACCTTTCATTGATGGTGGTGCTTTGAGAGAGGCATTTTTAACATCTCCTGCTTTATCTCCGAAAATAGCTCTCAAAAGTTTTTCTTCTGGGGTAGGGTCGCTTTCACCTTTTGGGGTGATTTTTCCTATAAGGATATCGCCTTCATTCACTTCAGCACCAATACGAATCAAACCGTTCTCGTCCAAATCTTTTGTGGCGTCTGCACTTACGTTTGGAATGTCGTTGGTTAATTCTTCAATACCGCGTTTAGTGTCACGCACTTCGAGGCTAAATTCCTCAATATGGATTGAAGTGAATATATCTTCTTTAACGATCTTTTCACTGATTACAATCGCATCTTCAAAGTTGTATCCTTTCCATGGCATGAAGGCTACCATAAGGTTACGTCCGATAGCTAATTCACCATTTTCAGTTCCGTAACCTTCACAAAGCACCTGTCCTTTAACAACCTGTTGTCCACGTTTTACAACGGGTTTCAGATTAACACTGGTGTTTTGATTGGTACGGGCATATTTTGTAAGATGATAAGTTTTGATGTCATCGTCGAAACTTACAAGCTTTTCTTCTTCTGAACGATTGTAACGAATAGTTATCTTTTCGGCGTCAACAAATAGTACTTCACCTTCTCCTTCTGCGTGAATTAACACACGGCTATCACGTGCAACGTTACCTTCAATACCAGTACCAACAATAGGTGCTTCAGGCCTCATCAAAGGAACAGCCTGACGCATCATGTTTGATCCCATGAGTGCACGGTTAGCATCATCATGTTCCAGGAATGGAATCAGTGAAGCAGCGATGGAGGCAATTTGGTTTGGCGCAACGTCAATCAAATCTACCTTTGTTCTGTCGATGATAGGATAATCTGCCAAATACCTCACCTTAACATCCTCTTCAAGAAACTGTCCGGTCTCGCTTATAGGTGTGCTTGCCTGAGCAATAATTTTATCTTCTTCCTCTTCGGCACTCAAATAGATTGGTTCCCGCTTCATGTCAATCTTACCTTCTTCCACTTCGAGGTAAGGTGTTTCGATGAAGCCCAACTTATTTATTTTGGCATAAACACAAAGTGAGGAGATCAACCCGATATTTGGACCTTCAGGGGTTTCTATTGTACACAAACGTCCGTAATGGGTATAGTGTACGTCGCGCACCTCAAAACCAGCACGTTCGCGGGACAATCCTCCTGGTCCGAGAGCAGAGATACGTCTTTTATGGGTTACCTCTGACAATGGATTGGTTTGATCCATGAATTGCGACAGCTGATTCGTGCCAAAAAATGAATTGATAACTGAGGAAAGGGTTTTAGCATTGATCAGATCAGTTGGCGTAAATACCTCATTATCACGAACATTCATACGTTCGCGAATGGTACGTGCCATACGTGCTAAACCAACACCAAATTGACTGTACAGCTGTTCTCCAACTGTACGGATACGTCTGTTACTCAGGTGGTCAATATCATCTACTTCAGTTTTGCTATTGGCAAGTTCAATCAGATATTTTATGATAGAGATAATATCTTCTTTGGTAAGAACTTTAGTATCCTCAGCAATAGCAAGATTTAGCTTTCTGTTGATACGATAGCGACCAACTTCACCTAAATCATATCTTTTATCAGAGAAGAATAATTTTTCGATTATTCCTCTTGCTGTTTCTTCATCAGGTGGTTCAGCATTACGTAGCTGTCTGTAAATAAATTCTACCGCTTCTTTTTCGGAGTTTGCAGTATCCTTCTGCAGTGTATTGAAGATAATTGAATAATCTGCTGTATTGAAGTCTTCACGATGCAGCAGTACCGTTTTTACGCCTGAATCAACAATCAAATCAATATGTTCGTTCTCAAGCTCGGTTTCCCTTTCAATGATAACCTCATTTCGTTCAATTGATACTACTTCACCAGTGTCTTCGTCTACAAAATCTTCGATCCATGACCTCACTACACGGGCGGCGAGTTTCCGTCCTAAAACTCTTTTCAGGCCAGCTTTACTAACCTTAATTTCTTCAGCAAGATTAAATATTTCCAGAATATCTTTATCCGTCTCGAAACCTATTGCTCTGAGAAGAGTCGTTACGGGAAGTTTCTTTTTTCTATCAATATACGCATACATTACGTTATTGATGTCAGTTGAAAACTCCATCCAGGATCCTTTAAAAGGGATAATTCTGGCTGAGAAGAGCGTAGTGCCATTAGCATGTTTGTGTTGGCCAAAAAATACGCCTGGAGAACGATGCAATTGGGAAACAACTACACGTTCAGCACCGTTGATTATGAAAGTTCCTTTGGGAGTCATATAGGGAATCATTCCCAGATACACATCCTGAACGATTGTTTCAAAATCTTCATGTTCGGGGTCGGTGCAATAAAGCTTTAGCTTGGCTTTTAGCGGCACGCTGTAGGTTAATCCGCGTTCTATACATTCTTCTATGGCATAGCGAGGCGGATCAATGAAATAGTCAAGAAATTCGAGTACAAAATTATTTCTTGCATCTGTAATGGGAAAATTTTCAGCGAAGACTTTAAAAAGGCCTTCATTTTTTCTGTTTTCGGGATTTGTTTCCAACTGGAAAAAATCCTGAAAAGACTGAAGCTGAATATCCAAAAAATCCGGGTAATCTAACTGATATCCGGTTGATGCAAAGCTGATTCTTTTCGAAGTTTTTTCTGCCAAGGTCTTAAGTTTTTGGTGCCTGCCAAAGGCAGACAGGGTAAGGATAAAAAGTATTTACAAACCAAACCACAAAACAGGCGCAAAACCTCTACCTCATAATGCTGAGATAGAGGTTGCTAGCCTGATGTCTTGTGGAAAATAATCCTTCTTACTTAACTTCAACCTCTGCACCAGCTTCTTCAAGTTGAGATTTAAGTGCATTGGCTTCGTCTTTGCTCACACCTTCTTTAATTGCTTTAGGTGCTGAGTCAACGAGTTCTTTGGCTTCTTTAAGTCCTAAACTTGTAAGTTCTTTAACAAGCTTAACTACTGCAAGTTTAGAGGCTCCGGCTGCTTTAAGAATAACGTCAAATGATGTTTGCTCTTCAGCAGCAGCGGCATCGCCACCACCTGCACCTGGAGCAGCAACTGCAACTGCAGCAGCAGCAGGCTCAATGCCATATTCTTCTTTAAGGATTTCAGCCAATTCGTTGACTTCTTTAACAGTAAGATTTACTAATTGCTCTGCGAAAGCTTTCAAATCTGCCATTTTATTTTCGGTTTAAGTGATTTTTAAAATTATTTTTTTTGCGAATGATAATCATTCTTGATAGACTATTCTGATTTTTCAGAGAGTGTTTGTAATATTCCGCTCAATTTATTTCCACCTGACTGCAATGCACTAACCACGTTTTTGGCTGGTGATTGTAGCAATGCGATGAGGTCGGCAACAAGTTCATTCTTAGATTTGATGCTAGTAAGGAAATCCAATTGGTTATCACCAACATAAACGGTTTCTTCAATAAAAGCACCCTTAAGAATAGGTCTGTCTGAGGTTTTACGAAACTCTTTGATCAGTTTGGCAGGTGCATTGCCTGCTTCGGCAAACATTACCGAAGTAGCACCTTTGAGAATGTCGTACAGTTCACTGTATTCTTTGCCGGCATTTTCCATTGCTTTACGCAGCAAAGTGTTCTTAACTACAACAAGCTTTATATCGCTTTTGAAGCATAACCTGCGCAATTGACTGGTCTTTTCTGCATTAAGATCAGATATATCCGTCAGGTAGAAGTTGTTGTTCTCGTTAAGTTGCTGTGTCATGATTTCGATGACGGCCTGCTTTTCTTCTTTTCTCATGTCGTTAACTTCCTTTTAGTTAGCTGCTGGCAGTAACAGATTTCAGATCAACCTGAATACCAGGACTCATCGTGCTTGACAGGAAAATACTTCTAACATAAGTTCCTTTTGCAGCAGAAGGTTTTAATTTAACGATAGTAGTGATAAGCTCTTTGGCATTATCATAAATCTTATCTTCATTAAAACTAACTTTTGCTACGCCAGCATGAATGATACCATACTTATCTACCTTGAAATCGATTTTACCAGCCTTTACTTCCTGAACTGCTTTGGCTATTTCCATTGTAACGGTACCTGTTTTTGGGTTTGGCATTAAGCCGCGTGGTCCGAGAATTCGGCCCAGCGCACCCACTTTAGGCATTACGTTAGGAGTGGTAATAACCACGTCGATATCGGTCCATCCGTCTTTGATTTTCTGAACATATTCGTCCAGACCAACAAAGTCAGCACCTGCATCCTTTGCTTCCTGTTCTTTTTCAGGTCCACAAAGTACCAAAACACGCATTGTTTTACCTGTTCCGTGGGGTAGGGTCACTGATCCACGAACCATTTGATTGGCTTTACGTGGGTCAACACCCAAGCGCACATTCAGGTCCACTGAAGCGTCAAACTTGGTATAGGTGATTTTTTTTACGATATCCACTGCTTCTTTCAAGGAGTAAATTTTGCTTTTGTCGAACTTAGCAAGGGCTTCCTTTTTTTGTTTCGAAATTTTAGCCATTTACGCTTTTTTTTGAGGTTCTACAAAATGCAACGAACCAATTTATAATCAGTTCTTTTCAAAAGGTGAAGCGCCGGTTACCTTAACTCCCATGCTGCGCGCAGTTCCAGCTACCATACGCATGGCTGATTCAACGGTGAAAGCATTTAAATCTTTCATCTTATCTTCAGCAATTGTACGCACCTGGTCCCAATTCAAAGAACCAACCTTTGCCCTGTTTGGCTCAGCAGAGCCTTTTTTGAGCTTGGCCATTTCCAAAATTTGCACAGCCACCGGTGGAGCTTTGAGAATAAAATCAAACGACTTATCTTTATACACTGTGATAATAACCGGAATTACTTTACCAGCCTGATCCTGTGTACGTGCGTTGAATTGTTTACAAAACTCCATGATGTTCACACCTTTTGAACCCAATGCAGGTCCAACTGGTGGAGAGGGGTTAGCGGCTCCTCCTTTGATTTGCAGTTTAATTAATCCGCTTACTTCTTTTGCCATTGTTTAATCCTTAATTAAATCGTTAATTAGGAAGTTTGGTACATCCTGCTAATTATTCTTTCTCCACTTGCATAAAACTCAGTTCGAGTGGTGTTTTTCGACCAAAGATCTTAACCATTACCTTCAACTTTTTCTTCTCTTCGTTAATCTCTTCTATCACACCGCTAAAACTGTTAAAAGGCCCGTCCGTAACAGTGACAGTTTCCCCTACAATAAATGGAATATTGACTTCTTCGCCCATTTCGGCCAATTCGTCAACTTTTCCAAGAATGCGGTTCACCTCTGAAGGGCGCAAGGGATCAGCTTCTCCTTTTGTTCCAAGAAAACCTATAACATTAGGAATATTCTTAATGATATGTGGAATTTCTCCGGTGAGAATAGCTTCAATCAAAACGTAACCAGGAAAATAATTTCGCTCTTTGCTAATTTTTTTCCCTTTACGTATCTGATAAACTTTCTCTGTCGGGATGAGGACTTGAGAAATTTGTGACTGCAGGCCCATACGATTGATTTCGGACTCAAGGTATTCTTTTACCTTTTTTTCCTTGCCACTAATCGCACGGACTACATACCATTTTTTTTCTGTCTGATCACTCATGCTGGTCTAAAACTTAGAGATTTAGCTAATGCACACTTAGATTCAAAACCAATCAAACCTTAAAACAGCTTATAAAAGCTATCAAGGATTGTCTGGAAAGATTTATCCATCAAAAATACCACGAGGGCAATTATAAGGGAAGCAATGGATACAACTATAGCACTACTTTGCAGCTCACTCCAAGTGGGCCAGGACACCTTTTGCATCAATTCGGCGTAACTTTCCTTTGCGTAGTTTACAATACTTATCTTTGACATTGAATCTAAACTTTTAGTTGCACGGGTGGTAGGAATCGAACCCACAACCAACGGTTTTGGAGACCGCTACTCTACCAATTGAGCTACACCCGTGTGAAGCGACCGAAAGGTATCTCCCCAAACAAGGGAAGGTACCTTTCTGTTCGCTAATTATTGTGAATTATCACTATTATTCGATGATTTCAGTAACCTGACCAGCACCAACTGTACGACCACCTTCACGGATAGCGAAACGCAATCCTTTGTTCATGGCGATCTCAGCAATCAATTTTACTTCGATGGTAAGGTTATCACCAGGCATTACCATTTCTACACCTTCTGGAAGAATGATTTCACCAGTAACGTCGGTTGTTCTGAAATAGAACTGAGGACGATATTTGTTATGGAATGGTGTGTGGCGACCACCTTCTTCTTTTTTGAGGATATAAACCTCAGCTTTGAAGTGGGCATGTGGTTTAACAGAACCTGGAGCCGCAATTACCATACCACGACGAATTTCGTCTTTGTCGATACCACGTAATAACAGACCAGCATTATCACCAGCTTCACCACGGTCAAGTATTTTGCGGAACATCTCAACACCTGTTACAACAGATTTGAGTTTTTCAGCACCCATACCAATAATATCTACTGGATCACCTGTGTTGATAACACCTGTTTCAATTCTACCGGTAGCAACAGTTCCACGGCCTGTGATTGAGAACACATCCTCAATAGGCATAAGGAAAGGCTTGTCCTGATCGCGTTCTGGAAGTGGAATCCACTCATCACAAGCATCCATGAGTTCAAAGATTTTTTCAACCCATTTAGGCTCTTTATTCAATCCGCCAAGTGCAGAACCTTGAATTACAGGAGTGTTGTCACCATCAAACTTATAGAATGAAAGCAGATCTCTGATTTCCATTTCTACCAGTTCAAGTAACTCTTCGTCATCAACAAGGTCAACTTTGTTCATAAACACAACCAAACGTGGCACACCAACCTGACGCGCGAGCAGGATGTGCTCACGGGTTTGAGGCATAGGACCATCAGTTGCAGCTACTACGATAATTGCACCGTCCATTTGGGCAGCACCTGTTACCATGTTTTTAACATAGTCAGCGTGACCAGGACAGTCAACGTGTGCGTAGTGACGCTTTTCAGTTTGGTATTCTACGTGAGCTGTATTAATAGTAATACCCCTTTCTTTTTCTTCAGGAGCAGCATCGATGGAGTCAAAAGATTTAAATTCTGATAAACCTTTATCAGCCAAACAGAGCGTAATAGCAGCTGTAAGTGTAGTTTTACCATGGTCAACGTGACCAATAGTTCCGATGTTTACGTGTGGCTTGGACCTTTCAAATTTTTCTTTAGCCATATCTACTTTGTTTTATTTAAGGTGTTTTTGAATGAATTTTACTCGAGCCAATGATGAGATTTGAACTCATGACCCCTTCCTTACCAAGGAAGTGCTCTACCCCTGAGCTACATCGGCTGTTGAGCGGGAAACCGGGCTCGAACCGGCCACCTACAGCTTGGAAGGCTGTCGCTCTACCAAATGAGCTATTCCCGCATAAAGCAGTGGGGGAGGAAGGATTCGAACCTCCGAAGGCTGCGCCAACAGATTTACAGTCTGCCCCATTTGACCGCTCTGGTACTCCCCCAATAGTTTTCAATAAACTTACAAGAGCCGGTGGAGGGATTCGAACCCCCGACCAGCTGATTACAAATCAGCTGCTCTGGCCAACTGAGCTACACCGGCTTAAGTAAAAAAGAACGTTTTCTTCCTTTCTGGGCTTCAAAAAGGTCTGCAAAAATAGATAGTTTAATTTTATCCACCAAGAAAATTATCGAAAAAGTGTTACAAAAATATTTACTATATATTCAAAATATTGAAATACAGGGTAATACTATGTTTATAAAAAGAAAATCGCTTTTCTGAATTGTTTGGAAAAACAAGCTTTTAACAGTAAATACTTAAGCCTATATACTCCTGAAAATCAGAAAAGCGATTTTAAAATCAGAATTTTGTTTTATTTAGAAAACTTTCCTTTATGCTTTTCCAGTTGTTTTTTTAATGCATCAATGGCTGCATCAGCTGCTTCTTCAAATGATTTACTTTGTTTACTTGCAAATAAGTCGTTGCCTTTTAACAAAATTCTAATTTCAGTAATTTTGTTGTCAGGGACATCCGTGTTTTCAAGTTTTAATGTTACTTCTGATCCAATAACATCTGCGTGTTTGTTTGAGAGCTTTTCAATCTTGGTTGTGATAAAGTTTTCAAGTTTTTGATCAGCCTTAAAATGAACGGCATTAATGTTTACTTTCATAATAAACCTCCTTTTATTTATTGTTTAACCCATTGGATGGGCTTGTTGGTGAATTTTCTTTAAATGTTCTATTGTGCTATGTGTATAAACTTGAGTAGCCTCAAGTGAGCTGTGCCCAAGTAATTCTTTAATAGCAATAAGGTCAGCACCATTATTAAGTAAGTGCGTTGCAAAAGTATGTCGAAGTGTGTGCGGACTAACCTTGAGTTTGCCTGAAATATTAATCAGTTGAGCAGCAACAGCACGTGTGATTAACTGAGGATAACAACGCATTGCTTTGTTGCTTACGATAAAAGTTTCAAAGAGGGTAGATTGAAATTGTTGATTTCTCTTTGCCAGGTATATTTTCATCAGATCGGCCAGTTTATTGGTAAACGGTATTAATCTTTCTTTATTTCTTTTACCTTTTACTTTAAATAATGAAGCGCTGAAATCGACAGCGTGATCAGTTAGATTACATATTTCAGCCCGGCGCATACCTGTTTGGTAAAGAATTTCCAGAACCAGATAATCTCTCAGATTGACAAAATCGTCCGGAACATCTTTATGAGTAGTCTTGAGCAGGTTTTCTGGAATAAAATCCGGAACCTTTTTGGATGTTTTGAGTGATTTGACAGCAGATGCAGGATTAATTTTTATTTGTTTTCTCTGCTCAAGAAACCGGAAATAAGCCCTGATAGCTGAAAGCTTTCGGTTAATGGAGCGGGGGGAAAGCTTACTTTTACTAAGATGAATGGTATATGTTCTCAATATCGATCTGTTAACCGAATTGATAGTCCGCTCTTCAGTTGATTCCTTCACAAAAGTCTCAAATTCCCTCAGATCAGCAGCATAGCTTTTAACTGTCAGTGAAGCAGCCCTTTTCTCAGTTTCAAGAAAGCGAATAAATTCCTGGATCATGTAAAAAAAAACTTTGATGTAAATATAGTAACATCTATACAAACATCAAAGTTTTAATTCTTGAAAAAAATGCGAACTAATTTTCTTCTTGCTGACGCAGTTGCTGAATATAAATCGCTTTGAGTTTTTGTTCACGCTTAACGATTGATGGTTTGGTGAACTTTTGCCGGTTGCGTAATTCTTTAACTACGCCGGTTTTCTCAAATTTGCGCTTGTATTTTTTCAGCGCCCGGTCGATGCTTTCGCCTTCTTTTACAGGAATGATAATCATCTTAAATACACTCTCTTTCTTTAAGGGTTAATTAAATAAATTCGGGCTGCAAAATTAAAGGTTTTCAGATAAATACAAAATTTAATTCCAAAAAATTAATTTTCATTTTCAGGATTCAGGTTTTCAATAAGGAAAGTGGTGATTTTATCAAAAACATGTTTTCGTGTGTTACCCCCATAAATACCATGGTTTTTATTGGGATATATCATAAGGTCGAACTGCTTATCTGCCTGCACCAATGCTTCAATTAATTCCATAGTGTTTTGATAGTGGACATTATCATCTGCACTTCCGTGAATTAAAAGGTAGTTCCCTTTTAGCTTCTCCACATGATTTATAGGAGAATTGTTGTCGTAACCTACCGGATTATCCTGGGGTTTTTGCATAAACCGCTCTGTATAAATATTATCATAGAAGCGCCAACTGGTAACCGGAGCAACAGCAACGGCTGTATTGAAATAATCTGATCCAATAGTAATTGCGGATGTAGACATAAAGCCACCATAACTCCAACCATAGATTCCTATTCGGTTTCCATCAATATAAGGTAAGCTGCTCAGGTATTTTGCGGTTGAGATCATATCTTCTGTCTCATATTTACCTAACTCTTTATATGTCATCTTTTTAAAGGTTTCACCCCTGGCGCCCGTGCCTCTGTTATCAACAGAAACAACTACAAATCCCTTTTGAGCCAATAGCTGATGCCAAAAATAGTTGTTCCATCCCCATGCGTTATTTACTGTTTGCGAACCTGGGCCTCCATACACATATAATAATACAGGGTATTGCTTGTTGGGGTCAAAATCTGGCGGTAATATCTGCCAGGCGTTTAAATGTGTTGTTGAACCATTTGGAAGTACAATATCAGGATGTTCAAAACTGAAAAATTTAACGGGGCTGAGATTATAAGCTTCCAGACTTGATCTGAGTGATTGATTGTCTTCCAGCATGCGGATCATTTTTCCTTTATTATTTCTCAGGCTATAAACAGGAGGTTCGTTGACGGTGCTGTAGGTGTGAATAAAATAGCTGTAGTCATTGCTAAAGCTGGCATCGCTTGTTCCGGCTTCTTCAATAATGACGCGACTCTTACCCTTAAGATTAACTGCAACAAGTTGACGATCCATGGGGGAAGTGATGGCTTGCTGAAAATATACGGTTTGACTTTTTGGCTCAAAACCATAAATAGCTGTGATGTCATGCGGCCCGGAAGTTAGCTGTCGAATCAGGTTTCCGTCCATGCCATATAAATACAGATGGTTGTTGCCGTCTTTTTCACTGCTCAAAATAAAGTGTTTGCCATCAGGCAGGAATGTCAGGTTATTGTCAATTTCAATATACCAGGGATTGTTTTCCTCGTACAGGGTATTAACTGCACCTGTATTTATGTTTGCTAAAAGAATTTCCAGTTTATTCTGCAACCTGTTTAATCTGTACACAGCCAGTTTGTTCGGTTCAGTAGTCCATTTGATACGGGGGAAATAAATATCTGTTTCACTGCCTGTATCAATTAATTGATGTTGGCTGTTTTCCACAGCTACAGTATGGATTGTAACAATGCTATTATCCTCTCCGGCTTTGGGATACTTATAGGTATACCATTCAGGATAAAGCCCTGTAAAAAGTTCCATTTGATAGAGCTTTACATTCGTTTCATCAAAACGATAATAGGCTATTGTTTTGCTGTCGGGCGACCAATAAAACCCTTTTGTGAAACCAAACTCTTCTTCATAAACCCAATCAGTTGTTCCATTAATTATCGCATTAAATTTTCCGTCATCCGTGAGCTGTTTTTCAGATTTGTTATCCAATGCAACAACAAATAAATTGTTATCTCTTACAAAGGCTATTTTTTTTCCATCCGGCGAGAACTCTGCGAGTTGTTGCTTGCCGTTAACAGAAAGTGGAAACAAAATCTCTTTTTCTAGATCGTAAACATAATAATTTGATTTTGAGGAATGCCTATAGATAGACTCCGTTTCAGTGGGAATTAGTACCATGCTTTCATCAGGGCTCATCTCATAACTTCTCAACCTGATTGGTGAACTATTCCCATCCGGGACTAATTTTTTAGTGTTAAGCAGGGTTTTAACCAATTCGCCGGTTTCATAGCTGTAAACATTAAGCAGGCTGTCTTCTAACACGGCATAAGTAGCTCCATCATTCATGGGATTTAAACCACGAACCATTTTTGGATAAAACTTTCCTGACGACCAAATATCACTCATTGTGATCTTTTTGCTGGAATCTTGTGCGGTGGAATAAGAGCAAACACTAATAAAAAAGGCTGTAATCAGTAAGAGTTTAAATGTCTTCATAAATTATCTGTTGAAATTTAAAGCAATGATTTTTTTTAACGGAAGCGAATTTAGTAAGAATTCGAATAAAATGCATGCTAGAATCTGAATTAGAAACAAAGAGGCAGTTTTCGGGTACTAATTTTGCTGTGAATCACATAAACAACTACTTTTGCAAAAAATTCGGGACGTTAGCTCAGTTGGTTTAGAGCGCATGCTTGACAGGCATGAGGTCACTGGTTCGATTCCAGTACGTCCCACAAAAAACGTCTCATTGATGAAAATGAGACGTTTTTTTTTGTAGTCAAAGCTTATTTAAAATGGTGAACATTCTATCGGTGAGAAGTTTCTGGTTCTGACATTTTTAATAATATCAGTTTGTTTGAAGAATCTTAAATTGTCAAATTCAAGAATCAGACTGATCTCATGAGATGGCCCTGCAAAATTATTGTTTGTACTAATAGCCATATCGTGTGTATAAATGAGTTTCATCCGTGAGTTCTCACTAAAGCCAATATTAATCCCAGCCAAAAAGATAAGGTCAGCATATTCTGAATATTCCAGCACATCGTTTCTGAACCATAATCCAAGATATATATGCGACATGTAGAGGTTAAATCCAAGATTGAAATTACTTAAACCAGCCTGATGCTGATAAAAAACTCCGGGATTCAGTTTAAAGCTTTTCCTTCTGTTATAATAACCATCATACTCATCAACATCAATTATCAGGTCGAAGTGTCCTACGTATTTTCGGGCCAATGGGGCATCCAGGTTGAAAAAACTTTGATTAGGTTCCATTAAATGATGAACTGCAGCACCCAATGTACCGACAACATTATTTCCTTCGAACTGAAAAACACTACCAAATGAAAAGTCAGGGTAAACGACGAAGTTATCAGCTGGTGTACTGATACTTGAGGGGCCAATATATCCCCAGCGCGGATCAAGCTGATCAGCATAAATCAGGTTTCCATCAAAGCTAACCTCTTTTCTTACAAAGGCTGCCATTGCGCCAACCTGAATTATTGCACTTTGCGAGAGCGGAATTCGAACAGCAGGAAGAATACCCGTAGTAGTAGTTTTTATATAACCCAAACCTTCACTGGTTTGATTAAATAACACTCCTATTCCTCCTGCACCAGGAATATTCCTGTCAGCAATATCCATGCTAAAGTTTGTAATATAGTTTTCGCCGGGAAGATCCATCCACAGTTTTCTGGCATGCATTCGAACCTTTAGCCCCAAAGAGAGTCCGGTATAGGCAGGGTTAAAATAGGTAGGACTGCTGAAATATTGAGAGAAATGTGGGTCCTGGGCTTTTACATCGAGACTCAGGAATATTATCAGAATCGAAAGTCCTGTTATGTTTAAGTACGTTTTCATGAGCTTCATAATTTGTGATCCGTTAATCAAATTTTCAATTGTTTTCATTGTTTACCTCCTTTCTGTTAACGGATCAGATTAATGATTCCATAAGGTTTAAGATTGCCATCTCCATTGTCAGAGCCTTCCCAGATTGTGCCATCGCGGAAAGTAGCAGAAGCTTTCCAGATGTATGAACCTGTTGGCAGATCCTGATCGTTAAATGTGCCATCCCATGCTTCAGCAGGTCGTCCATCTTCAAGCGCTGAGCTCGACCAAATCAGTTGCCCCCAACTGGTGTAAATTTCCAGCCTGTAGGTCTGAAGGTTTTCTCCCAGACCAGTGAAACTACTAAGTTCTGGGTCGCTATGTCCGGGCACAAAAGTATTTGGGAAATAGAGTCCTGTAAAGATGATTTCGTAGGCGTTTATCGCAGTGTCAGGGCATAAATGATCGTTGTAGGCAACCAGCATCACATCATAAAGTCCATCTTCTTCAAATTGGTATATCGGGTTTTCTTCAGTAGAAGTTTCACCGGTCATGAAGTCCCAGAAGAAGCTTGTTGCAGAAGGATCACTGGTGTTTTGGAAGAAGACCTGTCCCTGTCTGTCTTCATAGCGGTCTTCGTAAATAAAGCTGGCTTGCGGAATGGGGTGTACCGGTAAACTGTGCCGCACGGTATCACGACATCCGTTCTCATCTTCAATTGCCAGTGTGGTAAAGTAAGTGCCTGCTTCCATGTAAATGTGCTCGGTCAGCTCATCAGTTGCGGTGGAATCAGTCCATGGGTTTCCATCGTTATTATTGCTGTTTGGGTCTCCAAAGTGCCAATACCAGCTATTAAGCGGAGCGCCTCCTTCATCACTCAAATCATTAAAGTAGGTAATGTAAGTCATACAACTATCCACAGCAATGAAATCAGCTGTTGGTGGTTCCCAGATTTCAATCTCACTGACCAAGGTGTCAGCGCAATCAAATTCGTTTGTTACCACCAGCTGCACATCAAACAATCCAAAATCAGGATAGCGATAGGAAGGATATTGCAATGAGGAGGTGTCATTTACTGTACTTAAATCACCAAAATCCCAGAACCATGAAGTAATTGGTAAACCATTCCCTACAGAATTGTCTTCAAATATTGCATCTGTATTCTGACAAACTGGTTGAGGAATAAATCGTGCAGTAGGTTTTGGGTAAATAGTGATTGTATCGTAATGTGTATCAGTAAACGGACTACCATTCACAGTAGCTTCAATAGTAAGGCTCACTATGAAAGTGCCACCTTCAACATCGCCGAAAGTATGGCAAACGGGATTTTCAGGAGTAGTGTACTCATAATCCGGAGTATTGTCACCAAAGTTCCAAATCCATCTGTTGATAACCCCATTTTCGTTTGCTATGTAAGAGTTTTCGGTGAAGCAAATTGTTGAATCAGCGCAAAGCGTAACATTTGGAGAGATAAACGAAGCCTGAACGCATGGATCCTGAACTACTGTTTTCGAAATAGAATCAGTACATCCGTTGAAGTTAGTTACAATTAGTTTAACCTGATAAGTGCCTCCCTGATCACTATACAAGTGCGTTGGGTTTTGAAGCGTTGAGAAGTTGTCAGGCCCTGAACCCGGATCACCAAAGTCCCATAACCAAGTTTCAATCAAAGCGCCATTTCCGTCTGAAAGATCAGTAAATTGTGCAGGTGCTTCACACAGACCCGGTATGTATTCGAAATCAGGCTCAGGCAATGCATTAACAATTACTTCATTATAAACAGTGAATTCACAGCCATTAAGATTTATAGTAGTTAGTTCAACAAAATATGTTCCCGGAGCAGGGAAAGTATGGCTTGTAGTATCCCTGAATGTAAGGAAGATATCGGAGCCATCATTGAAATTCCAGGCATAACTTACAATAGAATCCTCTTCGGGTAAGTAGGTGGCTTCGAAGAAAGTAGGGTTGCCCAAACAAACTTCTGATGCAGTAAAGTCAACCGTGAGAGGTTCCCATATACATATCGTATCCGTTGCTGTTGATTCACATCCAAAAGCATCTGTAATTGTAAGGCTAACGATGTAACAAGTGTCTGTTTCTGGGAAAATATGATTGGGGTTTATTTCATTTGAGAAATATCCATCATGGAAATTCCACTCATATTCGAGTATAGGACTGCCATTGCTGCTGCTTTCAGATTCATCAAAGAAGAAGACTTGTCCAGAAGGATCACAAACCTGATTAAAACTGAAGCCTGCTGTTGGTCTTTCATAAATAGAAATCCAACGTGAGATTGTTTCAAAGCAGCCGAAATTATCTGTTGCAGTAAGCGTCACTAAATAATCATCTGCATCGGCATAATAGTGTGTGGGGTTCTGCAGATCAGATGTGTTGCCGTCTCCAAAATCCCATTCCCAGGTGACAATAAACCCATTGAGGCTTACGGTTTGGTCTGTAAAATAGGTGGTATCTCCCAGACAGCCGTTGTTCATACTAAAGTCTGCTATTGGAGCATCATTGACAAAAACTGGATAGCTAATGCTGTTTTGACATTGTCCAATACCTGTAACAGTTAATGTTACATCATACTGTCCGGGTTCCGCGTACAGATAGGATGGGTTTTGCTGAATGGAGGTTCCCCCATCTCCAAATTCCCAGAACCAGGTATTGATGTTTTCTCCGATACCATTAAATTGAGCCGGTGTATTCAGACAAATCGAGTCGTCATCTATTGTAAAGTCGACTTCAGGAAGTTCACTCACTATCAACTCTTTGGCTATTGTATCGGTACAACCCATAGTATTTGTAACAATGAGTGTTACATTGAATGTATCCGCAGCTGTAAAGAGGTGCGATGGGTTTTGCAGGGTGCTGGTGTTATTAATTCCTGAATTTGGATCACCAAAATACCACTCCCAGCCAAACAGATCAGACCCTCCATTTGTAGAAGTTAAATCAGTGAAGAGTACTGGAATTCCAAAGCATGTTTCTTCATAACTAAAATCTGCAATTGGACTTGCTTCAACTTGCACCAGGCGACTACTTGTGTTTTCACAGCCGGCATTATCTACTACAGTTAACATTACCTCAAAAGTGCCCGGATTGGCATATTGATAGGCTATGTTAGGATCTCCCGGAGCATCTATTGTGATGATTGAACCATCATCCATATCCCATATCCAGGTTTGAATAAAGCCGTTGGGAGTAGTAGATTGATTAGTAAAGTAAACACTGTCAGTTGAGCAGATAGGGCTGGTACTAGTAAATAAGGAAACAGGGTTTGGCCTCACCACAACGTCAAGCGTATCAGTGTTGCTGCAACCATCTGGTGTTTCTGCAGTTAGGGTAACCATAAAGTTTCCTGTTTGAGTATAGGTATGTTCAGGGTTTTGTTGTGTTGAGGTATTTCCATCACCAAAATCCCAATTCCAAATAACAGCCCCTGCAGCACTTCCTGAGAAATTAACCGGAGTGCCGAGGCAGAGTGTATCGTTATCAGCCGTTATTTCGACCAATAAAGCATCAGAAACAGTAATAGTATTCATCACCGTATCGCTGCAACCATTGATATTATTAATGATAAGCGTTACGTCGAAGTCTCCTGGAGCACTGAAGTTGTGTATTGGGTTTTGCAGATTCGAAGTATTGCTTGTGCCTGAAGCCGGGTCTCCAAAGTCCCATTGCCATTCAACGATTTCTCCACCACCGTTTTCCTGAGAGAGATCAATAAAGCTCACCGGACTTTCGGCACATGTGCCAGAGTAGTCAAAGGCGGCTACAGGACCAGGAGCAACAATTACTTCATGGCTGACTGTATTTGAGCAGCCGTTGCTGTTTGTAACTGTCAAACTGGCGCTGTAGGTTCCTTCAGCCAAATAAGTATGGCTTACATCCGGGTTATCGGGGAAGGCGACAACAACTTCAGCTGAACCATCACCAAAGTTCCATATCCATTCTGTGATGTATCCTGTTGGTGAACTCGAAGCATTGAAGAAGTTTGTAGGAGCTCCGCTACAGCTTGGACTGTCAGTTGAGAAGGCCGCTAGTGGTTCTTCATTTATAATAATATCATGTTCAACATATCCCTGGCAGCCATCAATTGCTGTTACGGTAAGCGATACGGTATAAGTACCGGGCGAAGTATAGATGTATTGAGGGGTTTGTTGAATTGAAGTGCCTCCGTCACCAAAATCCCATGCATAGGAAACTATATCAGTGCCTGTTGGTGTGAAATCAATTGGTTCTCCGGGACAGAAAGCTGTAGCCGCAGTTGAAAAGTCGATATCAACAGTTTCAGTAACAACTACTTCTGTTTCAAGCGTGCTTGAGCAGCCCTGAGTATTGGTTATAGTTAAGCTAACGGTATATGCACCAGGTGCAGTAAATATATGCGAAGGATTTTGTAAGGTGGAACTATTGTTTACGCCCGAAAGTGGATCTCCAAAATCCCATGCCCAGCTAAACAAGTCAGATCCTCCATTGGGTGATGACAGGTCAGTAAACAATACTGGTTCTCCAAAACAAGTTTGCTCGAAAGTGAAGTTGGCCAGCGGGCCGTTTTCTGTTACAAGCTGTCTTGTAAAGCTGTCGGTGCAACCAGATTCGTCAGTCACAATAAGTATTACATTATAAGTCCCTGCGTTAGCATAGATATGTGATACATCCGGGCTGTCAGGTGCATCAATACTTATTGTTGTTCCATCACCGAAATCCCACAACCAATTTGAGATTCCACCATTTGGAGAGACAGAAAGGTCGGTGAAGTATATCGACTCGTCAGGGCAACCTGGAGCTGTATTGTTGAAGTTGGCAGTTGGCAGTTCATTCACCTGAATCGGTTCTGTTGCCTGAGCTGTGCAACCATTTGCATCAAGTATTTCAAGTGTTACTGTATAGTTTCCGGCAAATTGATAGGTGTGCGTCGGGTTTGCCTGAGAAGAAGTGTTGCCGTCTCCAAAATTCCAGAACCAGCTGATAATATTTGTGCCATCTGCTGTAAATACAATTGGATTGCCCAAGCAAACAGTACCAGTTGGCACTGTGATATCTACCACAGGTTCAGGTTCAACAGTGATTGTATTTACAATAGTATCAGAACAACCGTTTGATGCTACAATGATAAGTTGTACGTCAAAGTCTCCATCTGAAGTAAACTGATGAGTCGGGTTTTGCAAGGCGGAGAAATTGTCAACTCCAGACAAGGGGTCACCAAAATCCCAAAGCCATTGAACAATTGTTCCTGCACCATTTGTCTGAGACAGATCTTCAAACTGAACGTCATTTCCGGCACAACTTGCGGTGTAATCAAATGCTGCAATAGGGGCAGGTTCTACTTCAATAGTATTGATTACTGCTGAAGTGCAGCCATTGTTGGTTGTAATTGTCAGACTTACATCATAAATACCGCTGAGCGCATAGGTATGACTAACATTAGGATTATCCGGGAAATTGACAATTTCGGTGTTTCCATCACCAAAATCCCATTCCCAGGTGGTTATAAATCCTGCAGTTGTGGAGGAATTGTTAAAGAATTGTACTTCCTGACTGCCGCAAACCGGGCTTTCAAAACTAAACAATGCTACTGGTAATGGGTCAATTGTTACAACTTTTGTTACTGTATTTGAATAGCCGGCAGTATTAACGATCATCAACGAAACATTATAGTTTCCAGGAGCATCATATTGGTGTATTGGATCCATGATATTTGATGTAGTACCATCACCAAAATTCCAGTTAAAGCTAACAATATCAGTAATATCAGTAATAGTTTGGTCAACTGTGAACTGAATTGGTGAGCCTGCACAACTGATATCCCATGTGAAATCAACAGGTGGATGGTCTGTTACAGTCAAAATCATGTAATCAGAAACAGATTCAAGGTCGCAAGGCATGTTACCGGTTGCCGTTAGAGTTAGCTGAACACTACCAAAAGCGAAATCTTGATCGCTTGGAGTGTAAGTAGGATTAAGGGCGGTAGCATCATCAAATATACCTGTTCCGCTTGTTGTCCAGGCAATGCTTTGATAATCAATGGCAGTAGCGCCTACAATTGTAAAACTCGTATTGATATCAACTGTAGCATCAGGCCCGGCATCAACAATTGGCAAGGTGCCAAAACTCAGAATCATTTGGTCTGCGTCGCTGGCACATGGTGGGTTAAGGGCTTCAAGTGTTAATGTAACTGCACCGGCAGTGATATCAGCTGCACTTGGAATATAAGTCGCTACAGCATCGCCCGGGTTAACAAAAGTACCGCTACCAGAGGTGGTCCAGCTGGCACTATTCGCGTTTTGTATAAATGCACCAGTAGTAACATAAGATTCAGTTTCACAAATCAAGGCATCAGGACCTGCATTGGCAATTGGAGTATCAATAATTTGCAGAACGATTTCATCCGTAAAATCACCTGCACAAGGCGCAGCAGCGCTTGCTGTTAGTGTAAGTGTTACTTGTGTACCAATTTCTGCCGGGTCTGGCGTGTAAGTAGGTGTGAGCGTATTTACATTACTTAAACTTCCAATTCCGTTGTGTGTCCATACAAGAGCACTGTAGTTGAATTGAATGCTGGCATCCTGAACGGTATAGCTTCCCAATACACAAACTGAAGCATCACTGCCTGCATTCACAATCGGGAAACGGTTTATTGTGAGCGTCATATAATCCTGAACATTTGTGCAGGATGGATTTGAAGCAGAGAGCGTAAGTGTTGCAAAGCCCAAGCTAATGTCATTTGGTCCCGGAATATATACCGGATCAATGATGCCTGGATCACTGAACTGTCCGTCGCCGGAAGTTGTCCAGGTCAGACTTGTTGCATTAGTAACAGCAGCGTCAAAAATTGCATAATTATCTGTTTGACAAATAGTAGCATTGGATCCTGCATCCACTGTGATGTTATCAGAAACATCAACAAAAATTGTACTTATGGCATCAGGTAAAGCTGAACATGAGGCCGATGGTACTGCGGTTAATGTAAAGCTAATGGGGCTATTTGTAACATCTGCCGGAGTAGCCTGATACAAAGGATTAAGTGTATTGGCATTTGTGAGTACACCACTACCGGTTGTTGTCCATTGAATAGTGCTGTAATTTTCTGCGACAGCTCCTTCAATTGGATTAAGACCCACACACATCATGCTGGTAGTTCCTGCGTCAGCTACTGGCGCCTGATCAAAACTCAGCGTAAGCTGATCAGAAGCATCAGGACATAAACCGCTTGAATAAGCAGTGAGGGTAAGTGTAACTACACCAGCAGTAATATCATTCGCTGATGGAATATAAGTAGTATTTAGTACATTATCTGCAGTAAATGTGCCACTTCCTGAGCTGGTCCATAATAAACTGCTATACCCTGATGCCGTGGCATCAGTATTTGTATAATTCTCTGTTTCGCAAATGGTAAGACTGGCTCCTGCGTCAACAGCTGGTCCATCTACATAAGTAATTTCCATCTGACTTGTAGCGGGATTGGCACAAGGGCTTTGTGGATCAGCAGTAAGTGTAAGGAATACAGTTCCAAGTGAAACGTCGAGGGCACTGGGTACATAAGTGGGGGTTAAAGTTCCATTGTTGATAAAACTACCTGTTCCGGAAGTGCTCCAGCTGACGTTACTATAGTTTGATGCAGAAGCATCAGTTATAACATAACTGGCACCATCACAGAGCGAAACATCAGATCCGGCATTGGCTTGTGGCAGTAATTCAATAGAAAGATTCATTAAGTCAGTAGTTTGTCCGGCGCAAGGAGCCTGGGCAAATCCAATCAGCGTAAGCTGAACACTTTCTGCCAGGATATCGTTTGGACCAGGAATGTAAGTGGCATTTAGCAGATTAGGATTATCAAAGAATCCGTCTCCGCTGGTTTGCCATAATATTCCTGCAGTGTTAACTGAAAGAGCTGAAACCAGTGTATAAGCTCCATTTTCACATACAACATCATCATTGCCTGCATTCACTTCCGGGAGTCCCTGAATGTTAATCGTTATCTGATCACTCACATCAGTACAAATTGTATTGGATGCTGTTAAAGTGAGTGTAACATTGCCATTTAGGATGTCATTGGTTCCAGGGCTGTAAACAGGATTTAATATGCTGTTATCATCGAATGTTCCGTCGCCATTTGATGTCCAGCTTAGGGTATTATAATTTGAAGCCGTTGCATTAAGACTATAATTGTCGCCTTCGCAGATTGTAGCATCAGCGCCTGCATTTACGGTCATGTCTGCTTCAAAGCTTAATACCATATCATCTGTTGCGGGCAAAGAACAAGGGGCATTTGGATTTGCTGTGATTGTTAACAATACAGAACCATTAAGTACATCTGCAACTGAAGGTGTGTAGGTTGGGTTCACCAGACTGGCATCATCGAATGAACCGGTTCCACTAGTTGCCCATGATATTGAGGAATAATCAGCGGCGGATGCTGCAGCCAACAAATAGGGTGAAACATCACACGAAGTTTCATCATTTCCGGCAAATGCAGCTGGTAAAGAGAGTACTGTGAGCTGCATGCTTGACTGAACAGATTGACCACTACAAGTACTATTTCCTGTTCCCGTAATCGTAAAAGTAATAAGATTGCCGGCATCAGAAGGATCGGGAGTATAGGTTGGGTTTAAATCAGTACTGCTACTTAAACTGCCAAAACCATCATGCGTCCAGTTAATAGCGGAGGTATTTGAGGCCGTGGCATCGTTGAGCAGAATTGATTGATCTTCACAGGTTGTTTTATCGATTCCTGCATATACTTCCGGACTTTCATCGATTGTTATCAGGGCAGTTGAGACGGCTATTTCTCCATTGCATGCACTATTTCCTGTTACGGTGAGGGTAAGTGTTACAATAGTCCCTTCATCTGCTGCATCAGGAAGATAAGTCGGGTTAATGATACTTGTATTGCTTAAACTTCCGTTGCCATTGTGCGACCATAAAAGTGATGAACCATTAGTAAAGCTGGCATCGTTGATAAGAATCGGTGTTGTTGAACAACTTGTTTTATCTGCCCCTGCAAATGCTGTTGGAGCAGGTGTAAAGCTTATCACTGTTTCATCTGAATCTGTTTCACCAACGCAATTGCTTGTTCCTTGAACTGTTAAAGTAAATGTAATGCTGGCTCCTGCATCAGCAGCATCAGGTGTATAGATGGGATTCAGTGTGTTTGGGTTGTTTAAACTACCCGAACCGTTGTGACTCCAAGAGGGGTTAATGGCATTTGTCATGGAAGCTGATGCAAGCGTGTAATCAGACAATATACAAGCTGTTTCGTTGGGGCCGGCGTTTGCCAAAGGAGCAGGGTCAACAATTATCTCAACCTGATCACTTGTTGGGTTGCCTGCACATCCATTTAAACCATCAACTGTAAGGGTAAGCGTTACAATATTTCCAGCATCAGCAGCATTTGGGGTATATACCGGATCGATAATAGTATTACTGTTTAATGACCCATTGCCGTCATGTGTCCACAAAATACTACCGGCATCAGTTGCTATCGCATTTGTTATCTGAACCGGCTGATTCTGACATGTGGCAACATTTGTTCCAGCAAAAGCGGTTGGCAGGGCATGAATCGTCAAAATCATATCATCTGTAGCATCCGGACAACCCCAGGTACATGTAGCGGTTAGAGTAAGTGTTACACTACCAGATGATATATCATTTAAACCTGGCGTATAAACAGGATTAATAGTCGTAGCATCGCTAAATGTGCCATCTCCCGATGAAGTCCAGAGGATGGTGTTAAAATCAGATGCAGTGGCATCACTAAGCGAGTAAGTTTGATTTTCGCATATCTCAGCATCAGCGCCTGCATAAGCACTTGGTTCCGGTGCTAAGGTTAATACCATATCATCTGCTGACAAAGGACAGTTTGGCCCGTTTGACGCTTCAATTTGTAGGGTTACTAAACCATTAATCAGGTCGTTAGCACCTGGAGTGTAAGTTGGGTTGAGTAGGGTATTATCGTTAAATGTGCCATCTCCACTGCTTGTCCAACTAAGTGAACTATAATCTGAGGCTGTAGCATCAGCAATAGTATAAGTTTGACCTAAAGCAATAGTCGCATCCGCTCCTGCATAAGTAGCTGGAGGGTTGCTGAATGACAAAACAAAATCATCAGTAGAAGCTTCAGTACAAGGTGCTAAGGGCTGAGCTGTAAAAGAAAGCGTAACATTTCCGTTTGTGAAATCAGCAGCAGAAGGGGTGTAGGTTGGATTAACCAAAGCAGGATTATCAAAGGTACCGGTTCCGCTGGTGGTCCAGCTTACTGAACTATAATAATTGGCACTTGCAGTAGCAATTACATATGGGTTTGCATCGCATAATTGCTGATCTGCTGGGGCAATAGCTACTGGTCCTGGCAGAATTGTCAAAGTCATATTGTCAATATCCTGTTCCGAGTCGCAGCCGTCAACGCCATTCACTGTTAATGTTAGTGTAACACTACCAGCAGAATTGTCATCTACGGATGGAGTATATGTTGGATTCAAACTATTTGGATTGGAGAAGAATCCTGTACCCGAAGAACTCCAGCTGAAACTGCCTGCCTGCGTGGCTGTGGCATCAGTCAGGTTGTAGGTTTGATTGCCGCATATTGTTGCGTCTGCACCAGCAAAGGCAACAGGGGGTTCATTTATTACTAATACGAGGTTGTCGCTTGCTGTGCCTGCACAAGGAGGAATTGAGTTTACCTGAACAGATAAGTTAACACTTCCGTTTATTATATCGTTGGGTCCGGGAGTATAAGTTGGATTAAGTAATGTTGGGTTATCAAAACTACCATCGCCAGCAGTTGTCCAGCTAATTGAAAAATAATCAGTAGCCGTAGTATTTACGAGAGTTACTGAATTGTTTCCGCATACTTCCAAATCCGCTCCTGCCTGAACAGTTGCTGCTTGTAGTATTGTGAGCACCATCTGATCTGTATCAGTTGTGCCGGCGCAGCTGCCAGCTCCTTCTGCAGAGAGGGTTAAAGTGACTGAACCCGACAGAATATCTGCTCCACTTGGTGTATAAGTGGGGTTAAGAAAAGTTGCGTTATCAAACACACCAGTTCCGGATGTTTCCCAAAGCAAAGAGGAATAAGAACTAGCAGTGGCATCAGCGATAATATAATTACCGCCATCACAAACAACTCCATTTTGTCCGGCATATACACTTACACCGGAAGTGAATGTTAAAATGGTGAAATCAGAAACTGTACCAGTGCCAGCACATGATGCCAATGGTTCGGCAGACAAAGTAAGTGTTACCTGCCCTGAAGCTATGTCAGCAGCAGAAGGAACGTAGGTAGCATTGACTATTGCCGGATTTATGAAATAACCCGTTCCATTGGTTTGCCATAACAAACTGGAATAATTGGAAGCAGAGGCTTCACTGATAAAAATGTTGCTACCGGCACATTGTTCCAGATCAGGGCCTGCAGAAATTAATGGTGGGTCAGTAAATACGATTGTCATCTGATCCTGTACCGGAAGGGTGCAAGGTGCCATTGGATTTCCTGTTAAAGTTAGTATAACACTTCCATTGGCAATATCGGCAGCGCTTGGCTGGTAAGTCGGCGTTAATGTATTTCCATTTAATAATGTACCAGTTCCGGTACTTGTCCACACCACTGAGGCGCTATTGGCAGCAGTTGCTCCTGAAATGGTTATACTGCTATTTGAACAAGTAGATATATCAGAACCTGCATTTATTGCCGGACTACTTACAATACTTAACAAAAGGTTATCTGTTGCAGGCTGGTTACATGGAGCAGAACCTTGTACGGAAAGTGTGAGCGTGACTGAACCTAATGCAATATCCTGATTGCTGGGATAATAGGTAGGGGTTAATGTGTTTTCCTGGAAGAATGTTCCAGTGCCTGAACTTGTCCATAGGATAGTATTGGCATTTGTGGCAGTGGCTCCCGACACTATAAAGTCTGTTGTTTCACAAATCGTTGCATCAGGGCCGGCATTGGCAGTAGCCACTTGTTCAAAGCTTAAGATAAATGAATCTGAAGCATTTGAACAACCATTATTTGAAGTTGCTGTAAGTTGCAATGTTACCTGACCAATGTTGAGGTCAGCAGCTGAAGGATAGTATGTTGGATTGAGGGCATTTATATTGCTGAAAGTTCCTGTTCCCGAAGAGGACCAGGTGAGGGTTTGATAATTCTGTGCATTGGCACCAGTAATGGCAAAGCTTGTTGGTGAACAACTTGTCTGATCATTTCCGGCAAACACAGTTGGGTTTGGCAGAATTGTCAAAGTCATTTGATCAGTTACAGTGTTTGTGCAAGGCAGACTGCTCACAGCACTTAATGTTAAGACAACATTTCCATTGGCAATATCATTTGCGCCCGGTGAATAAGTTGGAATCAAGGTGGTTGCATCAGTAAAAACTCCATCACCACTCGTTGTCCATAAGAGCGATTGATAAGCTGTTGCATTGGCTGTTGTGATGGTTAATACTTCTCCAGAACAAATGCTTTCATTATTACCTGCTTCAACAGTTGCCCCGGGCAAGAATGTAAGTGTTTTAGCGTCAGTCACAATATCACTACAAGTTCCATCACCTGTAACAGTTAATGTAAGTATAACACTTCCATTGGCAATATCGGCAGGACTGGGCAAATAAGTGGGTTGGATAGAATTTGGGTTGGAAATTGTACCTGTTCCATTTGATGTCCAGGCAATCAGACTATAATTTTCTGCCACCGCGTCATTTATCGTATAGGCTGATGCGCAAACTGTTGCATCAGTTCCGGCATATGCTGTCGGGGCTTCATCAAATGACAAGGTCAACAAATCAGTAACAATATTGCTACAGGGATTTATTCCTGTTGCCTGCAGTGTTAGCACAACACTTCCGGCAGCAACATCAGCAGGACTGGGAGTGTAAATAGGATTGAGTGTGCCGGAGTTGCTGAATGTTCCGGTGCCGCTGCTTGTCCAGAGTAAATTGCTGTAATTTTCTGCTGTTGCCTCTGAAAGGAAATAGGTATCATTACCACATATGGTTGCATCTGCACCGGCAAAAGCTGAAACAGCTTCATAAAGCGTCAAGGTTAAAGCATCAGAAACCAATGAAGTACATGGTGCCTCAGCGTTGGCTTGTAGCGTGATGATTACCGTGCCAGCAGCAAAATCTCCTGCTGAAGGCACATATGTCGGACTTAATGTATTCGGATTCAAGAAAGTTCCTGAGCCATTACTTGACCATGAAAAAATAGTGGCATTTGTTAAAGTGGCATCAGGGATCGTATAAGAGTTGCCATCGCATAAATCAGCATCAGTTCCGGCAAATACTTCCGGCAAAGCTGTAATGGAAAGGTTCATTTCATCTGTGTCTTCGAGGTTGCAGGGAGCAGCTCCTTCGAGATGCAGCGTAAGACTTACTGCACCAGCCAAAATATCAGTTGCACTTGGTGTGTAGGTTGGGGTGAGTGTATTAACTCCAACAAATGTACCACTACCAGAACTTGTCCAGAATAGATTGTCATATCCCGAAGCAGTAGCTCCTGATATGGTATAGCTATTGCCCTGGCAAATCACGGCATCAGCACCTGCATTGGCCACCGGGCTTGCCTGCAGGCTTAGTATCATGCTGCTGGTAGCTGTATTGCTGCATTGTCCACTTCCGGTAACAGCCAGATTTAGCGTTACTGATCCGCTTAGATAATCTGCTGCACTTGGCTGATAAGTTGGAGAAAGCGTATTACCATTTAAAAATGTGCCACTTCCGCTTGATGTCCAACTAACTGCAGAATAATTTGTGGCGGTAGCATCAGTTATTGTGTAAGTGTTAGGTTGACAAATAGTTGCATCATTTCCGGCAAAAGCTGTTGGAGAAGGATTGATGGTCAATAACATAGAAGAAACAGCAGGAACAGCACAAGGATTTTCGGGAAGAGCCTCCAGCGTTAATGTTACGCTTCCGTTTGCAATATCATTTGCAGATGGAGTATAAGTTGGGTTGAGTGTGTTGGCATTTGAAAGTGTTCCACTACCACTTGTCGACCAGCTTAAGCTGGCATAATTTGAAGCCGAAGCAGTAGTAATTGCCAATGATTCACTGGCGCAAATGGTTTCATCGACACCTGCATCTGCTTCAGGTGCAGAAATAATTGTCAACTGCATTTCGTCTGTTACGTCTGTACAGTTGGCAGCACCACTAACAGTTAATGTTAGTATCACATTTCCTATTGTAATATCATTTGCACTTGGTATATAGGTAGGGCTAAGTGTAGTAGCATTATTAATTACACCGGTACCGGATGTAGTCCATAAATATGAAGTGGCGTTTGTTGCTGATGCCGAATTGATTGTATAATTACTTCCTTCACAAATTTCAACATCTATTCCGGCATTTGCTGTAGGTTCATCAACAAATGATAAAATAAAGTTGTCACTTGCATTGCCTGTACAGGGCAAAATTCCTGTAACTGTTACTGTCAGCGTAACTTGACCGGCCAGAATATCAGCATTACTGGGCTGATAATCCGGATTACTTATATTAGGATTAGAGAAAGTTCCGGTGCCGCTTGTTGTCCATGTAATGCTGCTGTAATCAGATCCGGAAAAGCCTGTAATTGAATAAAAACTATTGGCACAGCTTTCAGCATCTGGCCCGGCATTTACCACAGGACCATCAAGGATCGTGATGGTCATTTGGTCTGAATCGTTTCCGCAAGGGCTATTTCCTGTCAGGTTCATTGTTAGAATAACAGAACCGGTTGTAGCATCGGCAGCAACAGGTATATAGGTTGGTGTTTCAGTGTTGGCATCAACCAAAGTGCCTGAGCCGTTATGAGTCCAGTTGATAGCGCTGTAATTGCTCGCGCTTGCAGTAGAAATAGTAATCTGATCTGTAATACATGTTGTTTCATCATTTCCTGCATCCGCTACTGCAGCTGGGGTAATTGAAAGAACGAAAGAATCAGTAGGATCAACAGTACAGGGCGCATTGCTGATAGCAGTGAGCGTTAAGGTAACACTGCCATTAGTAATGTCTGCTGCACTGGGCTGATAAGTAGTAACAATACTTGTTTGATTGGCAAAGGTTCCAGTTCCTGATGTGCTCCATATAACACTTGCCTGATTGCTTGCACTTGCACCTGAAGTTAAGTATGTGTTGCCTTCGCAGATGGTTGCATCTGGGCCGGCAGCTACTGTTGGACTTGCGGTTACCGAAAGTGTCATTTGATCACTGGCAGTTTCATTACAGGGCGCACCACTCTGCGAAGTAAGCGTTATAATAACTGATCCGGCGACCGCATCAGCTGCATCCGGAATGTAAGTAGGTGTTAAGGTTCCGGCATTTACAAAGCTTCCTGTTCCGGTAGTTGACCAGGAAAAAGAAATATAATTTGTTGCAGTACCATTTAATTGATAGCTGCTACCTTCACAAACACTTCCATCAGCACCTGCATTAGCAGTAGGTGGTGCTGTGATAGTTATTGTCATCTGACTGGTAGCAGCGCCACCGCAACTGGCATTTCCGCTTGCTGTCAGTGTTAATATCACAGATCCGTTTTGAATATCAGTTGTGCCTGGAAGATAGGTAGGGGTCAGAGAGTTAGGATTAGTCAATGTACCATCTCCATTACTAGTCCATGTAATTGCGCTATAATTTGATGCACTGGCATCATTTACAGTATAGCTTTCTGTTGAACAAATTGTAGGTGAAGTTCCTGCATTTGCAGACGGTTGTTCATCAAAAGTGATTACCAGAAAGTCAGAAACATCAGTACTTCCACATGTTACTGATGAAGTTGCTGTTAAGGTAAGTGTTACACTTCCCAGATTTATATCATTGACAGAAGGTGTGTAGGTGGTGTTGAGCATATTGGGATTATCAAAACTACCAGTACCAGAACTTGTCCAAACAATTGCAGTATAGCTGTTGGCTACTGAACTGCCATTTGTAGTGTGGGTCTCATTTTCGCATATTGTTGCATTGGGGCCTGCATCAACAACCGGGAGCTGTTGAATAGTGAGCGTCATTTGGTCTGAAGCATCTGTAGCACATGGAGCAATAGCGGAAGCTGTTAAAGTGATTGTAGTGGTTCCAATAGCAATGTCATTGATTCCTGGAATGTAAGTGGGCGTGAGCGTGTTACTGTTTAAGAAGGTTCCATCACCAGAACTAGACCAAACAAAAGATGCATTGTTTGTCACATTACCGTTAAGAATATAATTATCTGTTTCGCAGATTGTTGCGTTTGCACCAGCATTAGCTGTTGGGTTAGACTCTATGGTGACCACTAAATCATCAGTTGCTGAAACTGCACAAGGAGCGTTGGCGGTAGCTGTAAGTGTTAATGTGACACTTCCGGCAATAATATCTGCAGCACTTGGGGTGTATGTTGGTGTGAGTGTATTGGCATTTAATAATGTACCGCTGCTTCCGGAGGAGGTCCACAATACTTCATCATGGTCGTCAGCTGTAGCATTAGTTAACACAATACCATCTTCGCAAGTGGTTTCATCCGGCCCGGCAAATACAGTAGGAGAGGGGATAAAACTAAGTGTCATTTGATCGCTGTGGGTATCTGTACCGCAGCTTCCGTTTCCTGTAGCAGTGAGTGTAAGGATTACGCTTCCTGAAGCTACGTCTGCAGGAGAAGGTGTATAGGAAGGATTAAGCAAGCTGCTGTTATTGAAGCTTCCTGTACCATTGCTTGTCCATAGATAGGACGAAGCATCTGTAGCACTTGCTCCGGAAAGCGCATATATGGCGTTATCGCATACCTCCGCATCGGGGCCGGCATTGGCGACCGGCATGGGATCAATGGTCAAAATAACATCATCACTGATTGTTTCGTAGCAAGGACTTGTTTTAATAGCTGTAAGCGTAAGTGTTACTGAACCTGATGCAACATCTGTTGCACCTGGTGTATAGGTTGGATTGAGATTTGTGGCATTGCTAAAGCTTCCGTCTCCGGTGGTTGTCCAAACAAGGCTGGTATAATTGTCGGCACTGGCATCAGCAAGATGATGACTGTTACCGTTGCCACAAATTGTAGCGTCAGTTCCTGCATCTGCTGAAGGATCAGGGTCAATTGTCAGCGTCATATCATCACTCACCGTTCCACCGCACGGAGCCAGGCTTGTAGCCGTAATCGTGAGTGTAATATTACCTGCTGCGATATCTGCAGCGCTTGGGGTATAAACTGGTCTGATTAAGGTATTGTCATCAAAGGTTCCTGTGCCTGTTGTAGTCCAAATGATACTATTATAGTCTTGAGCTGTTGAATTTGTTATCACAAGCTGTTCTCCTTCGCAGATTTCTCTGTCGCTTCCTGCATTAACTTCAGGATAGGATTGAATGCTTAAGGTAAACTCAGAAAATTCATCGGTGCTGCAGGGGCTGTTGGGTGTAGCGGTGAGTCGTAATGTAACACTTCCTGAAATGATATCATTTGGTCCCGGAGCATATGTTGCTACCAGATTATTGGCGTTTGTCCATGTACCATCACCATTACTGCTCCATTGTAGCCCGTCATAGTTGGAAGCAACGGCAGTTGTTACAGTATAAGTTTCATCTTCACAGATTTCATCTGCTGCAATGCCAACATCTACAGTTGGTGGTTGTGTTATGTAAACCACCATATCAGATGTGATTAATCCGGCACAGGGGGCTTCGGCTGTCGCTGTGAGGCGAAGGGTAACGGAATTTGCCAGGTAATCAGCAGCACTGGGAGTATAAATAGGGTTAATGATATTTGGATCGCTAAAAGTTCCGGTTCCGGAAACACTTGTCCAGGTAATAGTATTGTAATTGTCTGCCGTAGCACCATTAAGCACAACCAGGTCGCCTACACAGATTGTTTGGTTTGGTCCTGCATCTGCTTCAGGGTTATTGATAATGTTGAGCCGCATTGTACTGCTTGCTGAATTACAAGGTGCATTATAGCCAGTAAGCGTAAGGTCAGCAAATTCATTGGCAATATCTCCCGGACCAGGGTAATAAATAGGATTAGTTACTGCATTATTCGAAAAAGTTCCATCTCCACTTGTTGTCCAAAGTACAGAACTGGCATTAATTGCTGTAGCCATTGCCAGAGAGTAGGAGGCAGTGGTTTCACAAATATCATCACTTCCTCCCGGATATGCGACAACCTGAGGTTGTGCTTCAACTGTAATAATTGCCTGATCAACAGCGGCAGCAGCGCAAGGTGCATTTGGATTTGCGGTTAATGTTAAAACTATAATGCTTCCGATATCTGTAGGGCCTGGTGTGTAGATAGGATCTTCTGCATTGGCATCACTAAAACTGCCATCACCAGAGGTAGTCCATTGCAAACTGGCATAGTTTGTTGCAGTAGCATTGATTATGGCTCCTGTCTGACAAATTGTTCTGTCAGTTCCGGCATCTGCTGTAGGTCCGGCATTGATTGTTATGGTTGCCTGATCCGTAACCGGAGTATTACAAGGAGAATTGCCTGAAACTCTTAAAGTAATAACTGTAGTACCGGCAGCAATTTCAGATGCGCTTGGGGTAAAATTAGGTGTTAAGGAATTGGATGGTGTAAAGGTTCCGTTTCCTGTAGAAGACCATACAAAACTGCTGTAATTATCAGCAAATCCTGTTAAGGCCAGGATATCTCCATCACACATTGTTTCATCAGCGCCGGCATCTGCAACAGGGGCGGGGGTAATGGTGAGCTGCATATCATCACTTGCCACGATAGCACAAGGAGAGACGGGTTGAACAGTCATGGTTAATGTAACAACACCTGTTGCAATATCAGTAGCTCCGGGTGTATAAACTGCAGTTTCGGTATCAGCTCCTGTAAAGGTGCCATCACCGCTTGTTGTCCAAAGAATGCTGGCTTCGTTTGTAGCTGTTCCACTGAGTGTTGCATCACCTGATTCACAAATTGTTTGATCAGCTCCGGCATTTGCTGTAGGTTCTTCTGAAAAGTTGACATCAACAGATGCCGAGGCATTAACTGTGCAGGGGGCAATAGCATTGGCAGTAAGTGTCAATGTAACTGAGCCTGAACTTACATCAGCCAGTGAGGGCGTGTAAACAGGTTCAAGAATATTTGTGCTGTTAAATGTACCAGTGCCATCACTAGTCCATAAAAGACTGGAGTAATCCGCAGCTGAAGGATTCACATCGGCAAGATCAATGGGTGTTGTACTGCAATTATCAATTGCAGGGATGCTAATGTTAACAGTTGCACTCTCGAGTATTGTAATATCAACATAATCAATAGCATCAGTTGCACATCCTGTTAGTGGCTCAGCTGTGAGGCTCAATCGGACTACAGTGCCGCCTTCAGCAATAACAGACTGGTAAACAGGGTTTAGTGTAGTTTCTGTTCCTGCCAATATACTTCCGGAACCATTCACTACTTCCCAGAGTAGTGCGCTGTATGCCGTTGCTGTGGCATCATTAATGGTGATATCGTCACCTGCGCAGGCATCTCTGTCGGCACCTGCAAAGGCTGTTGGTTCATCTTCAATGTAGAGCACTACCTGATCAGTTGCAGAGGCGCAATTGCCTTCTCCAAATGCTTCCAGTCTTAAATTTACGAAACCTCTTGTGATATCAGCAGCATCCGGCAAATAGGTAAGACTTAGTGTAGTTGGGTTTTGAAGTGTTCCGGTTCCGTTAGTTGTAGTCCATTGCACAGAAGTATAATTTGTTGCAGTTCCTGTAATTAAAGTGGATGGGCTCGAAGCACAGCTGTTGATGTCGAGGCCGGCATCTGCGGTTGGCTGGGCAAGGATTTCGAGCTGCATGGCATCACTAACCTGATTGGAGCATGGAGCAGCTGAAGTTGCTGTGAGTGTTAATGTTACAATATTTCCTGCATCGCCAGGTGCAGGAGTATAGGTTGGTGTGAGAGTAGCAGAATTACTCAGGCTTCCATTGCCGTTGTGCGTCCATGAATAGGACGATGCACCGGATACACTTGCCTGTCCTCCGCTAAAGGTATAAGCAGTAGTCACACAGGTTTCATCATTTGGGCCGGCATCGACGGTGGCACCTGTTAAAAGTGTTAGTACTTTACTGTCTGTAGCGGTACCGCAGGAACCGTCTCCTGTTACCGTAAAAGTTAATAAAACGCTACCGCTCAGCACATCAGCGTTTGAGGGGGTATACACTGGTGCTAAAGCAGTATTGTCATCAAAACTTCCACTTCCGTTGCTTGTCCAGCTGTAGGAAACAAAATTTGTAGCGCTGGCTCCGCTAATGGCAACAGGATTGGTTCCACAACTTTGCTGATCTGATCCGGCAGCTGCAGTTGGTAGCGGCGTTATATCTATTCTCAAAAGAGAGGCATCAGAAGGGCTGCAGGGTGCATTTCCCTGAGCCACTAATATTACTTCTGCAAATCCCCGTGAAATATCACTGGCACTGGGGGTAAAAGTAGGATTTAGCAGGTTTACGTTGTTAAAGGTTCCTGAGGTGGGTGATACACGCTCCCATTGCACTGCACTATAATGCTGAGCAGTGGCACCGGATAAAACGATACTGCTTCCGGCGCAAACTTCTTCATTTGGACCTGCGTCAGCAACTGGTGCTGCCACAATTTCAAGGGTCATCTGATCCTGATAGGTTCCGGTACATGTTGGGTCGTCAGGACGCTGGGCAAAAAGTGCAATGGTCACCAAAAAACCGTCCAGATCGCTGCCACCCGGAATATAAGTAGGGTTGGCAGTGGTTTCATTGATTAACGATCCGGCGCCATTATGCGTCCATAAGTAGGCGTTGGCATTGGTAATGGATCCGCTGAGATTGTAGCTTTCATCAGCACAAACCAGATCATCCGGGCCGGCATTGGCCGTTGGGCATTGCGCCTTTGCATTAAAAGAAAATGAAGTGAAGAAAAGTCCGAATAGCAGTGTAAGAAGAACCCTATTGACTGCCTTAATTTTTGTGTCCCCCATGATACAAAATTTTGGTTCAAAGTAAAGTATGTTTGTTTCTCATTTGCGAAACATCCATTCAATTTACCAGAAAGGACACGACAAGGAAAATGTCTGATCAGAACTATTTTTCATGCACCTTCCCCAAGGCGCAAATCCCCCCCGATAAATTATTTACTGCTGGTTTTTACGCAGTAAATGGAAAATGGTTACTGTTTCCTGAGGATAAAGTTAAGAGAAATGCCCAAGAAGTATGTTAAAATAATAATATTTTAAAGCAATTGGCATTTATTTAGATCGATTCTATCCCTAAATAGTTCCTTTTCTGATTTTTTCGGATCAAATAATTACTTTTTCAAAACATAATTACCATTTATGCATGATATATAAAAATCCAACGTTTGTATTAGAGGCTCCAGTGATTATTTTGGGTTTCTTGATAAGAGTAATAATCTAGAAATATCAGTGTCTTTTGTGTGGGATAACTTATGGAGAACAAAAGTGTTTTGTTTAAGAAAAAAGTGCATAAAAGAAATTATTCCTTAATCCTTGATGCATCGGACGGAGACTGCGCCTGTCTCGAAATTATAACGGATCGATTTGTCATTTAAGTAATATAGGCTCCGATTCCATCCGTTTGTACTTTTGAAAAAAGGAGAAGACCACCAGTTGGTAGATTTACCGAGGTATTGAAATGAGCCATCAGAACTGCGGATACCAGCAGGCAAGGCCTCAAAGCCGAAAATATCTGTTCCGTTGCCGTTTTCGCTCCAACCAGAGGTCGATTTTAAGTTTTTGCCTGCATCCAATCCTCTTGCCAATGTTAAATCCCACATAGGGTGACCTACTGGGTACTGACTGTCAACTGTGCCTTCGAGAACTTTCCATTCTAAGTCATTAGGCAGATGCCAACCACTTGGGCAAGCAGTCCGTGCAGTTTCCCAGTCATACAAACGACCATACTTATCGCAATTATCTGGGTTATTATCATAGCACCAGTTATTACCAACATCAAAGTTTAGATTTTCAGCCATCCAGGTTTGGTTTCCAATTTCCACGTATTTGTATACTTGACCATCGCGAGGGTCTGTGAAAGTGTTTTTGTTATCTTCTTCTTTTTTACATCCGATAATTGTCAATATCAATAATGTAATTAATAGCGAAGGTTTGGATAATTGCTTTCTCTTCATGTTTTTTTACTTTTGGTGTAATACATATTTTTAAACTGTTCTGTAAAGCATTTACACAGCATTATTCATAACATTTTGATATTGCTTCTGATAAAATAATTTGATTGCTTCCATAAATATTCGAAATCAAGAAAAACTTAAGTAATAAATTGAAGAAAGATTTATATTCAAGTCAATCACTGTATTATGGTAGAGTGAAATAAACTAATCATGAAGCTTATATATCAAATAAATAGAATTTTTTTCTTATGACGTTTATTAATCTCGGACACAACGAACTGAACGACCGAATCCCATTTCAGCAGGATTTCGCAACATTCCTGAATAATTGTAAAAAAGTGATCTGTACCAAGCTTTGATATAGTAATCCTCAGTTGAAGACCAATAACTGCCTCTCTTGCCCAGATAGATGTAGAATCCTACAGGGTCTCGAAAGCCGCCAGGTAGCATTGAAAAACCGTAAAGGTCTGTTCCATTTCCACTATTATACCATCCGGAAGCTGTTTTTAGTTTCTCACCGACATCAAAACCACGAATTCCCACTTCGTCCCATACAGGGGCTTCAACAGAGTACAGGCTGTCTAAGGTTCCTTCAAGTATTTTCCATTCTTCATCGCTGGGCAGATGCCATCCACTTGGGCAAGCAGAAAGGGCTGTCTGCCAATCGTACAATCGACCATAGGTAATACAGTTTGCAGGGTCGTCATCGTAGCACCAACTTTTACCAACATCATAGTTCATATTTTTGGTCATCCAGGTTTGGCCGCCAATCTCTACATATTCATATACCTGACCATCGCGAGGATCAGTGAATGTATTGTTGTTATCATCTTTTTTGCTGCAACCGAAAAAGATCAATAGTTTAAACACAACTAGTAAGTTCAGAAATTTAAAAAGTTTTTTCATCAATGGTTTTTATTGTTTAATATTAAAAAATCCTTTTATTATGCTGGTTATTAATTAAATAAATAAACTATTGCGGAAGTTTTTATCAAACATATGTAAGTGGTTTTGTCATGCTTGCCTTGATCATTCTTTCGCTAACAAAAATAAAAATAAATCTTATCCACTGAAACAGATTTTCATTCTAATTCAATTTGGATAACTAAACGCAACCATAGCTAATAAATATATTTCTCATTTGCCGGTAACAATGAAAACCTCAAACATGTCAGCAATAATTCATAGCTGTTTCAACATTCATTTATTTCTTTTTTGCTACCAGTTCACTTAAACTTTTTATTTCGTAATTTGCAGCTGCTGTTTCAACCGGTAAATCAAAAGCTTGTATCATGCTCACAAAATCAAGAATTTCGTTCATCGCTTTGCTGACCATATCCTTTTCGTTTACACTTGTTACCTATGGGCAGCAGTTACCTCTCAATATCGCCATCTCCTGGGAGCGTTCGCCTGATAGCTATCAGTATTCCAGCTGGTTAAGCGAGGCAGACAGTAACCTGAGGTTTGTAGTGCTCTATGAACAAGAGTTGGAGAAGTTGCAACAGATTCTGGATACCTGCGACGCTTTGCTGCTAACCGGAGGCAACGATATTTACCCGGCCTGGTATGGCAAAGAGGCGGATACGGCGCGTTGTGGGGTGTTCAATCACAGGCGTGATACGCTGGAGATGAAAGCCTTATCACTGGCACTCAAGAATGAAATGCCGGTAATGGGCATTTGTCGCGGAATGCAGCTTATCAATGTATATCATGGCGGGACCTTACACATCGATTTGCCTGAAGATACCGGAAGCGAAATGCTGCACAGGGGAGCGCATGACAATGGATGGACGCAACATTGGATATATCCGGATAAAGAGTTTTTTCCATTACAGGAAATGGCGCTGCAGCCGCATATGATTGCCAGTAACCATCATCAGGGCATTGAACAATTGGGTGACGGCCTGCAAATAATTGCCCGGAGTGCGGACAGCCTGCCCGAAGCCATAAAGTTTAAAGATAGTGAAAAGCCATTTCTTTTTGCCGTGCAGTGGCATCCGGAATGGAAACCGCTGGCAGGAGAGATGGCAAAGCCAACAGCTAAACTATTTCTGGAAGCAGCAGCACAGTATAAGAGGAATAATTAATTAAACTCTTGTAAACTTTTCAATCCAATCGGCATGTTGTGGAAATAGTTCCGTAAGCTGATTGTAATCTCCCATTTCGAAATCGGCAAAATCGAAGCCGGGCGCTACTGTGCAGCCACACAAGGAATATTCTCCGGTGCTTCGGGCAGCAAACCAGTCGCCGCTATTCACCGTAAACATAGGTAAGGCATCAGGGTGATCAAGGCCGATGATTTGATTTTCCAGTTTACCCTCAGGTGTGATAATAATCAGTTCGAGCGGACTACCATCATAAAAATGCCAGGTTTCGTCGGCGTGGATGCGATGAAAAGCGGAGAAGTCTTGTTTTTGAAGCAGGTAATAAATGGCTGTACTAAAATTTCTGTTGCCTTTGAAGCGGGGAGGCAATGCCAATGCGGGAATTTCCTCTGCCGAGCGATACACTTCCTTAAAAAAGCCACCTTCGGGGTGGGCAATCAGTTCCAGTCGGTTAATCCAATAAGCTGCATTGTTTTGTTTCATGGTAACTGGCGTCTGTTTTGTTCACTTCTGGCTTCATTAATCATATATACAAGCCTGAAGGTGAGTAGGTTATTATATTGTTTGCGGCTCCATGTTTCGCCGGTTATTGTAGCGTATTCGCGGGTTCGGATTTTTGCCATGGAATAGGCATACCGAAAGTTGATCTTTAACTGTTTGTACAGGCGCATCCGAAGGTCAACCAACACATTGAAATCGTTTGGGTTATAAACATTGTTTTGGGCGTTGGTCTCTGTTTGTCTGTCGTGTTCGTATTCACGTGCCGTAAATAGCCTCCCCCAGGAAAAACCTGTGCCAACAGTAATCAGGTCTTTATCAGTAAAGTGAATAAGAACAGGCACTTCCAGGTAATTAAGGTAAGCTTCGTAGGCGCCATTTGTCGAATCGGCCTGCATGGGATATTGTGCCTTTTGTCTGGCTCCCTTTTCGTTGTATAGGGTTTCTATTGAAATATCCCAATTATCCCCAAAAGGTATCATGGCTCCCAGCCCCAGATGCAATCCCGGCTTTTTGTAACCATACACTTCATCGCCGTCAATTTGCGACATATTAAACCCGGCAATCAGCTGTCCCTTAATAATCTGGCCATAACTATTCATGTTGAACAGCAATCCAAACACAAAGAGAAGCAGCACCCACAGAGAGAATTTTTTTTGCATACGATTGGAACGTTATATTGTGGATTTAAGTATTTGCAGAAGCTGTTTTCATACTCAGGTTAATTCTTTTGCGCGCTACATCGACTGCTAAAATACGAACTTTTACCTTTTGATTGAGGTGAACCACTTCGTTGGGATCTTTCACAAATCTGTTGGCAAGCTCACTGATATGCACCAGGCCATCCTGATGTACGCCAATATCCACGAAGGCACCAAAAGCAGTAATGTTTGTAACTATTCCATTCAGCTCCATACCTTCGCGCAAATCGTTTATGTTGCGGATATGCTTATCAAAAGTCATTACCTCAAAGCTTGCTCTGGGATCGCGTCCGGGCTTTTCAAGTTCTGAAAAAATATCCTGAATGGTTTCTTTACCAGCACCTTGATTTGTAAAAGTATTGATATCCAATTGTTCCAGTACTTTTTTATTGCCCATCAGTTCTTTGATCGTAAGCTTTGCCTGCCGGGCGATTGCCTCTGCAATGTTGTAGCTTTCGGGATGAACAGCACTGGCATCCAGCGGATTTTCTGCCTCTCTGATCCTTAGAAAACCGGCACATTGTTCAAAGGCTTTTTGTCCGAGTCGGGGAACACTTTTCAGTTCTTCACGGCTTTTAAAAGCACCGTTGTTATTGCGGTACTGAATGATGGCCTTTGCCAGTTGGGGCCCCAGCCCACTAACATAGGTAAGCAATTGTTCGCTGGCTGTGTTTAATTCTACGCCAACAGCATTCACACAGGATTCTACTGTTTGGTGAAGGCTCTGCTGCAAGGCTTTTTGATCAACATCGTGCTGGTATTGCCCCACACCTATCGATTTGGGGTCAATTTTTACCAGTTCGGCAAGCGGATCCATTAAGCGCCGACCGATACTTACTGCACCTCTGACAGTAATATCATAGTCAGGAAACTCTTCTCTGGCCACAGCCGAAGCAGAATAAACTGAAGCCCCGCTTTCGTTTACCATTACAGCAGTTAAATCTCTGTCGAAACGAATACTTCTGATAAAATCTTCTGTTTCGCGTCCTGCAGTGCCATTACCAATGGCAATCACTTCAATTTTATGGGCATTTACCAGGTTTTTTATCTTTTGAATCGCTTGTTTGGACTCTGATTGTGGTGGGTGAGGGTAGATGGTATCATTATGTTCGAGCTTTCCTTGTGCATCCAGCACCACTATTTTGCATCCTGTTCGAAAGCCCGGATCAATAGCCAATACTCTTTTTGATCCTAATGGAGGTGTCAGCAGCAATTGCCGGAGATTTTCGGCAAACACAGCAATAGCTTTGGTGTCGGCTTTGGCTTTATAGCTGTTTCTGATTTCTGTTTCAATGGATGGTATGATCAATCTTTTCAGGCTGTCTTTAACAGCATTTTCTACATAATCGCGGGTGGTAGAACCAGCTTTAATAAAAATGCGTTGTAGCTTCGAGAGGCAAAATTCCTGATCAATATCGAGTTTTAGCTTTAAAATACCTTGTTGTTCGCCTCTGAAAATAGCCAATACACGGTGAGATGGCGCCTGATCGAGTCGTTCTGACCAGTCAAAATAGTTTTGGAAAACAGCGGCATCCTGATGTGTTTCATCCGCTACTGTAGCTTTGATTAGGGCAGAATGCTGATAGGTTTCGCGTACTATTTTTCTGACTTTAGTATTTTCGGAAACCCATTCGGCCATAATATCCATTGCGCCATTCAGGGCTTCTTCAGTTGAAGCCACTTCTTTGGAATTATCAATGAACTTAGCGGCGATTTTTTCAGGAGAGCTGATTTCCTGTTTCATCAGCATGGCAGCCAAAGGTTCAAGTCCTTTTTCGCGTGCCATTGTTGCCCTTGTGCGTCTTTTTGGTTTGTATGGTAAATATAGATCCTCAAGGCTTTGCATATCATTTACAGCGGCAATGCGCTGTGCCAGTTCGTCCGTTAATTTATCCTGTGAGGCTATGGATTCGAGTATGCTTTTACGCCTTTTCTCAAGTGCTTCCAATTGTTCTAGTTGCTCCTGAATAGCGATGATCTTTGTTTCGTCAAGCGAACCAGTCATCTCTTTTCGGTATCTGGCTATAAACGGAATAGTAGCACCTTCGTGAAGCAGTTGCGCAACATTGCGCACGGCATGATGGGCAATGTTCAGGTTATGAGCAATTTGAGGTGTGTGGTGTAGGATTTCTGCCATGTAAGTGTATTTACTGGCGAAATTAATAAAATACCTCCAAATTTAGCTTAGCTCACTTAGCGAATGAGACTAACCACACCACGCTCAACAACTTTTTGGGCTTCCTGGTACTGGCTTTCAAGGCTTTCGTAGGACATTTGCCAGATATAAGAAGCGGCCGGAGCTTCGGAGCCATCAATGGTTCCATCCCAACCTTTTAAGGGGTCATCACTTTCAAAAACCAATTGCCCCCACCGGTTGTAAATGATCAGGTTAAAATTGTTTAGCGCAGAAACAGCTCCCAGCGCTTTAAACGACATATTTTCTGTTATCGCACTTCCGGGCCTGAAGGCATTGGGCAGGTAGATATTGGCAAATTTTATTTCTACTTCATCCTGATTTACACAACAATTGGTATCTGTAACGGTAACCAAATAAACACCTTCTTCATCCACGTCAAGGTATTGTGTATCGCCTAAAAAAGTACCCTCTTCGTCTTCCCAATAATACAGGTCAAATGCTCCTGCGTCAAGCGTTATGGCTGAATTGGGTAAAATATATATGACCTCTTCTCCTGCTCCAATGTCTAAAGATGGCAGCGGGTAAATGGTGATGTCGCGGGTTTGTGTATAGGTTTCTCCTTCAAAATCTTCTGTCACGGTTACGGTGTAGGTGCCTGCTTCTTCATAAATAAACTGTCCTCTGAGCTGATTATCATTTTGGTTGTTATGCCCAAAATCCCAAGTGACACTTCCATTATTGGCTTCGTTTTGAAGCCGGAATGTTATAATTTCTGTTGCGCAGTGATTTTGCCACCAAAAACCAGGGATATCAAAGTAACTGCTCACAAAGTTGGGCAAGCCTTCTTTGCTGCCGGATTCATTTAATTGTAGTCCTTCTGTTGGGTTGCCATCCAGGTAATTAAAATTGCAGGCAGTACCAATTCTGTTAGGGTTGTAGATCACACCCAAATAATCAAATGGAGCAAGTGCCTGACCGAAGCTTGCAGCATAAATTCTGCCATCAACAGCCAGTTGCAGGGCTCCCAGCTGCCGGTTATCACTCGGGCTAAAGGAGGCTATTTCTGTTGGATTGTTCAAGTCGATTTGTAGCAAATTAAACTGATAAAGAAAGTTTTCGCTGCCGTCCAAAGGATTTGTGGTAACATACAGGAGTTTATTGTCAGGAGAAAATTCCACTCCCAGGGGATAGTTAAACTGTTCTGCGTCACTGCTAAGGGCATTGCTCACTGTTCCGTTTGCAGTATTAAAATCAGCAACCTCTACTACGCCGGCATCAGGAATTGCCAGTGCAATCTTTTGACCGTTGTTGCTGATGCGTATATAACCACCATTATTATTGATATTTCCACCTTGAGGAAAACCTGTTTCGCTGATAACAGCTTCAGAAGAAACGGAATCCTTCATCACTCTAAAAGCAAAGTACTGACCTCCCACATCATCTCCAAAACCATGGCTTACCACCCAGAAATCCTCTTCATTTGCATGTTTAACGGCAGCGAGCTTTTGGGCATTCTGGTCCATCAGAAGAATGTTTTTTTCAGTAATCGTCCAACTGTAATTTATCCTTTCAATAACATGATATCTGATACCATTTGTATAAACGGGCGGCACATATAGGTCTGCTGTAAAAAGAAAATATTTGTCGGGGTTTCCGGGCGAGGGAATGAAAACAGCAGACTGATTGGCCAGCAGGTTTCCCTGAAGCCCTGTTCCGTTTGCGAGTTCAAAGTATCCGCTGCCATATACGCGCATGCCATCCGTAAAAAACAACAAATTTCCGTCAGCATCACTTATCGAGCTCACCCCTTTTGGGATATCAATACTTCCTGGCATGGCAGATGATAATGGAAAGGCTGCTTCTTCCGAGAAAGTGAGCTGTGCTTTATTGCCAAAATTCCAGTGGAGTACTTCTCCTGGTAAGTTGTAGTCGCATGGCGTTTTGTCCTGGGCAAAAGCAGTGATAGCAGTTGACAAGAAAACAGCGAAGGCGATTGACCAGGGTTTTAAATAACGATTAAACATGAATTAAATCCTGTTTTAATAAATAATTAAAGTTTTGGCCGCAAAGGCATCTCTTGTAATCAAAACGATTTGGTAACTACCCGCCTTGAATTTGTTCAGCATAATTTTTTCATCGACTCCGCTTATGTGATTAGCGGTTATAGTTCTTTCATACACGATCTTGCCGTCTTCGGAAAGGATAAAGAGCTGTGCTTCTGTTTTGATATCCGGTGCTGATAACTGGACTAATTCTCCTGCCGGGTTTGGACTTACATTAACTGATGCAGATAGGTTATTTCGCTCGTCGAGGCCAATGTTACACGCATTGAAATCAAAGAATATGGTAAGTGTATCCTGGTTTTTGCAGCCTGTTACAGGGTTTGTTACTTCTACGCTCCATGTTTGAAAGTCGATCCAGTTGCCGTTGGTAGTAACTTTTACTTTTCGGGCATTACTGCCATTATTGTCCCAATGATAGTTAAGGTTTGGACCAGCATCCAGCCATACAGAATCGCGCACACACACATTGATTGTGTCTTCGCTGTACAATGGTATTTCTATGGGTCTGATGTCAACCTCAGGTAAACTATTGACAGTTACTGTGGTGGAGGAAGTAACGACTTTAAAACCATCATCTGCTGCTACAGTATAAATGGTTGTTGTTGCCGGACTTACGGTTGGGTTTTGTTCGGTTGATGTCCAGCTACTGTTGTTCGCCGACCATGTGTAAGTATAATCCCCACTTCCGCCAAGTGCTGTGGCACTCAACTGTGTTTGTTCGAGCAGGCAAATGACATCCTGTTCTGTTTGGGCATAAACGGCCAGATAGTCACCTCCGGTAAATACGGTTACAGCATCTGAAGGGCTTGTGCAACCATTATCGTCATTGATAATGAGCTGATAAGTTGTTGGAACGTTTAAAAGTTTTGTTGTGGGATTGGCAATAAACGGATCGGTTGCCGGATTAGCCAATGAATCAGCGGGCGACCAAAGGTAATTGTATGCTCCTGAACCGCCACTGGCTGAGCCGTTTAAGGTAACCGAAGTGCCAACATTGGCAGTTTGATCCTGTCCGGCATTTGCTACTGGTACAGGTTTAACTGTCACTTCAACAGTGCTGTTAACGGTTATTTGCCCATCAAAAACAGAAATAGTATAAGTTGTTGTGGTGGTGGGGTTTACAACGGGATTTCTGATATCTGAACTAAATCCTGCAGGATTGGAAGTCCAGCTGTAGGTGTAATCACCAGCGCCGCCACTTGGCATGGCATCAAGTTGTGTGGATTCACCCAGACAGATTACGTCAGGCGATGCCATAGCTTGCACAAACAAAGCTCCGCCGGTTACATTAACAATAAGCTCATCAGAAGAAACGCAGCCTGAACTGTTGTCAGTAACAGTGAGTGTAAATACTGTAGTCTGACCAAGATTAACAGTACTGGTAGCTAGTGCTGTAGGATCATTCACAAGATTTTGTGGCTCCCATAAATAACTCAAATCACCCGTTCCTCCGTTTGCTTCACCTTCCAAATCAGCTGACCAACCATTAGGAATTTCCTGATCTTCACCCGCATTAGCATAAGGATATTCAGGAATTACAACTGTTTGCGAAACCGAACTAGCACAGTATTCTTCTCCGGTGTAAGTTGTTAAAGTCACATCATAGCTGCCCGGATTGGCAAAAGTGTGCTCAGGGTTTTGCAGGCTCGAAGTGCTGCCGTCATCAAAGTTCCACTGCCACGAAGTGATCGGGTATTCTGGCGGATTAACGGTGCTTTGATCACTGAAAATACTTGGATTGCCATAACATACTTCTGTAAAGTCAAAATCAGCATTGGAAAGCGCAGCAATTACTACCTCCAGACTGATGGGATCGCTTGTGATGCCATCAACAGTTATTTCCAGGCTGTAAGTGCCTGCGTATTCAAAACCAGGACTATTAATTACCGGATTCTGCTGGTTCGAAGTAAAGCCGTTGGGGCCGCTCCAGTTGTAAGTTGCATCTGGATAGGATTCTGCCGTTAGGAAAAGGTCTTCTCCGTAACAAATCGGGCTGTTGCTTCCAATGGGTGGAGGAAGGATAGTACAGTCCGTTTCGCCGCTGCCACCTGTTTTGGAAAAGGTGATCTCGCAGGGCTGATTGGAAAAGTTTGTGATAAGTAAAATATAGTATTCCCCTGTTTGTCCGTTAGGAATATAAGCAGTTTCAGTTGGATTAGGAGAATAGCTGCACGAAACAATTTTATTCGAATTTAACTGACCCTGACAAGGCATTACAGGATCTGTAAAAGGTCCCCAGACAATATAATCAATGTCTCTGAGCGGAGAGCTTTCCATGTAAATATTTATGTTTCCCGGGGTTAAAATTTTCATATGATACCAGGCAGGATTTGGTGTAGAGCCCAGACAGCCATAATTGGGGCCGGCTTGTCCGCTGCCTGAATTAACACCAGCAGGAAAAGTATAGATATTGGTAGTACAAAAGGGAAATGATTTATGACAGGAATCATTCACTGCATCGCGCCCCATTACACGATCCATCAGGTTGGTGCCATGTTTTTCCTGCAGATCGATCATTAAAGCAGTGGCTTCGGTTTTATCAAGCCCATTGTGGCGTTGTGTTATTTCCTGCAGTGACTGATTGAGATTAACTAAAAGATTATTTTGAAAAGCCTGATCATATTGAACAATTATCTTACCTGATTTCAAAGGAGCCTCGGCCAATTGGTCCAGAGACTTCACATAGTCATAAAACTCCATACGAACAGGTAAAGAAGCAATGGCAGTAAAATCTATTTCGATTTCATCACCACTGTTTTGGATAATTTGTTGAGACCTTATTTCGGTGATATTTACAACAAAGAAAAAAATGCATAGTAACAAAAGACTTGAAATCTTTCGGAAATTTGAAGGGTAATAATATTTCATTTTTTATTCGATTAGTAGCTACAAAAAATTAATCAAAAGGCAGCTCATTTAAGAGAAAACCTTGCGAAAACATGATAACAACAGGCTACGATTCCTTTTTCAGGGGCGAAAATTACTAATAAAGTCTGAGATAGCTTAACAATTTCTTAAAAATGCGGTTTAAAAGTTAATTCTAATTGAGGTAAAGAAAATTTCTAAACAACCAATATAACATAACTGTTAATCAGCCTTTAACTTACATGAAAACCTTAAGTTTAAGTGTATTTCATTAATTTGAATTTCTTAGCTAATGCTTCAGATCACTTCTGAAAAGAAGTCGTCAAACTAATAATGAATTAGTTTTCTTACGATTTTATTCTTGCCATCTGTGAGCAATAAATAATACACACCAGGAGTCCTGTTGCTCAGGTCGATTTGGTAGTGATAACCCGCATCGAAATGAATATCCAGTTCGTTGCTATGCATGAGTTGTCCCGCAGGATTTAAAACCCTCAATTGGACTTTGGATTCCAGTTGTTTGAACACAAGATTAAACAGGCCTTTGGCCGGATTTGGATACACTATCAACAGATTTTGGTCATCCCATTCTTCAAGACCAATATTACAGGTGTTAAAATCGAAAAAGACAGTAAGGTCATCTCTGTTCTGGCAGCCGGTTTCCGGATTCGTGACCCGAACCCACCACTCCTGAACATCAATCCAGTTACCGTTAGTCAGTGCTTTTTGTCTTTGTGAAGTTGCTCCATTCATCCAGTAATAGGTTAGGTTTGGGCCTGCATCCAGCCAAACAGAATCTCTTACACAGACAAAAATAGTGTTATCTGTTTCTGTGTATCCTGCTGGCACAAGATCTATTGCAGGGAGTGGCAACACTGTGATTGTAACCTGAGCTGAAGCTGTAGTGAAGCCATCACTTACCTCCACCTGATAAATGCTGGTAACCTCCGGGCTTACTTCAGGGTTAGCCTCTGATGAATGCCAGTTACTGGTGTTTACAGTCCAGGAATAAGTATACTCAGAAGAACCACCGCCAAAAGCCGTAGTAATCAACTGCACATATTCCTCATAACAAATTGTGTCTTCGGTAGTTTCAACAAAAACCCCCAGCTGATCACCACCAACAATTACAGTAGTTCCCGACTCGTCAACACATCCATTCAGGTCAGTAACAGTAAGATTAAAATTAGTTGTGTTATAAAGAATTTTCGTTTGAGGTTGGGGTATAAATTGTCCGGTTGAGGGATTGGCCAGGGAATCAGCAGGTGACCATTGATACAAAAAATTACCGGTTCCGCCAGAAGCACTTCCCTGAAGTGTGGTATATGTACCAACATTAATCACCTGATTGTTTCCGGCTGCTGCAACAGGCGAAGGATTAACCGTAATGGTTTGCTGATCAGAAACATTGTTCATGCCATCGTTAACAGTAACAGTGTATGTTGTAGAAATCATAGGTTCCACCACCGGATTGGGTAAAGTAGAACTAAAACTTCCGTTGGAGGAGGTCCAGTTGTAGGTATAACTGCCAGAACCACCGTACGGATTTGCAGTGAGTTGCACCTGTGTGCCAGAGCATATTACAGAAGCACTGGCAGCAATTTCAACACCCAGTGGCCCGCCTGTTATAGTTACCTGAACCTGATCACTTGAGGTACAGCCAGAGGTTTGATTGGTGACTTCTAAGGTAAAAGTTTTGTTTTGCTCCATAGACATGGTGGTAGGAGTAAGTGACTCCGGATTTTGCAGCCAGCCGGCAGGCGACCAATTAAAGTTGTAGTCAGGATCACCGGAAACACTACCTTCCAAAACAGCAGTCCAACCAAAATCAATTGTTTTATCAGGGCCGGCATCTGCAACCGAAAGTGCTCCAACAGAAACGGTAACACTTTGATTGAGCTGAGTTGTGCCATCATCCACCAAAACATGATAAGTTGTAGTCACTTCAGGACTAACTACAGGATTAGCTTCATTACTGTTAAACCCTGCGGGGTCTGAAGTCCATTGGTAAGTGTAGGAACCACTGCCTCCACTGGCGTTGGCTGAGAGCTGAGACTGTTCGCCGGGACAGATTTCTTCAGGGTCTGCTGATGGATTTATTGTCATCACTGTTCCCGACACTATCACGGTCATCTGATCGCTGCTTTCGCAGCCCGAACTATTATCGGTAATAAGTAAAATAAACTGTGTGGTTTCATCTAAAGGAACAGTAGTGGGCTGCAATATTGCCGGATTATCCAGCAAGGCTGCCGGGCTCCAACTTATATCAAAACTCCCTGACCCGCCGGTTGTGCTGCCTTGCAAGGTGGCTGTTGTACCAGCTGGTATGGTGATGTCTGTTCCGGCATTGGCAGTGGTTAGCTGACCCACATTAATATTTATTTGGTCTGTAACAGTATTTTGTCCATCATTAAGCTCAACCTGATAAGTAGTAGTTTCATCAGGCGATACATTCACTTGCGCTGTAATCGCCTGCCAGGAAGTGGGAGGTACGGTTGTCCATAGGTAGGTGTAGCTTCCCGAACCTCCTGATGCTGTTGCGTTAAGCAAGCTTGATTCGCCCTGACAAATGTCTGCTGGTGTGGCAGATGCGTTAACGGATAAGATGCCTCCTGTTGTAAAAATAGTTACCTCATCTGCAGTAGCGCACCCACTCTGATTGTCAGTTATGCTTAAGGTAAATACAGTAGTGTTTTCCAGTGGCAATGTAGTTGGCGTAAGGATGTTGTTTGTCTCCAACAGGCTTTCAGGTTGCCAGTCAATAATTATATTTCCTGATCCTCCTTCAACCGTTCCTTCCAGTTGCGTGGTCCAACCGGTAGTGATGTTTTGATCTGGGCCTGCATGTGCGATGCTTACCGGGCCAACTTCTACTGTCACTTCGCCTTCAAGCGTGTTTTGTCCGTCAAATACAGCTACAATATAAGTTGTGGTTACTGCTGGCGACACTGTTGGGGAGGCAATATTACTGCTAAAACCAGCCGGATCGCTAGACCACGAATAAGTGTAAGTGCCTGATCCGCCAATAGGTAAGGCGTGTAGTTGAGTGCTTCCACCCGGGCATAAATTGTAATCATCAGCTGTAACGTCAAGCTCAAAAACATCACCCTCCACCGTAATCACCACCTGATCTTCGCTCACACAACCACCCGAATTATCCGTTACACTTAATGTAAAAGTAGTAGTAGCAGTTAGCGGCAGTGTGCTGGTTTCAAGTTCATCCGGGTTTACTACAAGTCCTGAAGGTTGCCAAAGAACAGTATAATTGCCGGATCCTGCGGTTGCTGAACCTTCCAATTCCGCTGTCCAGCCATTAAATATTGTCTGATCCTGTCCGGCATCCACATCAGCATTCATTTTTACCATGACCTGTTTAGTGATGTCCTGGGCACATTGGTTTTCGCCTGTGTAAGTGGTTAGTGTTACCTGATAGGTTCCTGCATTGGCGTATAGGTGATTTGGATTTTGAAGGCTTGATTCGGAGCCATCGCCAAAGGCCCAGTGCCAGGATGTGATTTGTCCGGAGGGAGGATTCACTGTCGAAAGGTCAGTAAAAGCAGTTTCTTCTCCTCGGCAGGCTTCTGTGAAACTAAAATCCGGAATTGGCATGGGATTCACTTCTACTTCAAGTTCAATAGGATCGCTTTGCGTACCTCCAACTGTAATTACCAGCGTATAAGTACCCGCAGCAGCCATGGTAACATTGTTGATGACCGGATTTTGCTGGTTCGAGCTGAAACCGTTAGGACCTGTCCAGCTGTATGTTGCGCCGGTTACATTGTCTGCAAACAGCTGTAAGGTTTCACCAACACACACAGGGCTGTTACTGCCAATGGGGGGAGGCATAATGGAGCAGTCTGTTTCTCCATTGCCCGCAATTTTTTGAAAGGTGATATTTCCTTCTGCATTGGCATAATTGGTGATTAATAGGATAAAGTATTGTCCAACCTGTCCATTTGTAATGTGGGCATACTCAGTGCTGACATATGAATAGCTGCAATCATGCAGATTTCCTGAAGGATAGAAATTTGGATCGGATGTGTTACTGGGGCAGGTGGTGCAGTCAGCTGTTAATCCGTTGGGGCATGGTGTTACCGGATCGCTGTAAGGACCCCATAGCGCAAAATCAATGTCAAGGGCGCTGCCATTAGTACGTGTGCCAACCATTTCAATGGTAATGTCGCCAGCCTCCAGGATACGCATATGATACCAAACCGGATTAGGGCGGGTGCCCAAACAACCATAATTTGGGCCGGGTTCTGCTACGCCATTGTTTACTCCGGCAGGAAAATCATAGATTTCACTGGTACAAAACGGATCCGATTCGGCACAAAAATCTCCACGAAGGTTTTTTTGATCAGCCAAAACAAATGACACAATTTCTTCGCCAAGTGCTTTCCTCCATTCTTCTTCTGCCCATGCCAGCTCATATTTATCAAGGCTGTCAACCAATCTATGCACCTCTTGTTTCTTTTCTTCTACCAGGGTTTCCAGCTTCTTTTGGCTGAGTGATGTAGCAGGAGATATATTGATAACTCCTTCTGCTTCATTACTTAACTGTAATTTGAGCTCAGCTTGCTGCTTTAGACTGTTCAATAATCCAAAACGCATCCCAAAAGAAGCGTATTCATGGATATTGATGGAAATTACGGCTTTCTGCTCCTGACCAACAACAGAAATTGTTGTAGCAACAAGTAATGTCAGTAAACAGAAACTTAAGATTCTGCTGGTAAATTTCATGCCAAGAAGTTATTAACAAGCAAAGAATTGGTTTTGGTCTTTTGCTTCCCTTTTTCTGGCATAAAATTAGAAATTTATTGCTTCACAGCAAAAACACTCAAAAAAAAATTGCTGTACCTTACTAATCTCTCATTCTTGCCGAAACTGTATCTTTGTTCGCAAAACTAAGCTTATAGCATAACTATGAAACATAAGTTTTTCCATAAATATTTTTATTCAAGCCTGTTGTTTTTTTTGCTGTTCCCGCAATTAAGCCTCAAAAGTCAGCATGCCATTTCAGGTACTATCGAAGGATACAATAAGAAATCGGTAGTGCTGGAAGCCTACCATGGTGAAATGTTAAGCCCTGTGGATACTGTTTTAACCGACGAGACTGGTGCATTTACGATTGGCTCGCCGCTTCATATTGGCATGTACCGGCTTTCACTTTCGACTGGTGTATCTACTCAACTGCTTTTTGAAGGTCGACCGGTTCAGTTTGTTTGGAACAATTATTCAAAGTCAGGAAAAATCCAGTTTGTTGACTCCCGTAGCAATCAGATTTGGAATGATTATATGGCTTTACGGGACGAAACTTTTTTTCTTCAGGATTTGCTAAAGCCTGTCATCAGGGATTACAACCGCGATACAAGATTTTATCAACTGGCATTACATGAGTTCGACAGCTTGCAAAATAACTATCAATCAAAGGTGGACAGCTGGATTGCTCAATCGCCTGAAAGCATTGCTGCGCAATACATTAAAACAGACATGCGCCCTGCTTTAGATCTAAACGTCAGTTTTAAGTCGCAGCGTGAAGAATTAAAACAGCATTTTTTTGATCATACCGATTTTGGAGATACATTGCTGATCAAAAGCAATATCCTTACCCGAAAGATGATTGATTTTCTTTCACTTTTTCAAACGGAGCAAGAATCTATGCAAGCCATACAGTTTGAGTTTATCAAAGGGCTGAATATTCTATTTGAAAAGGCTGCTGTTGAACCGAAAATGTATGTTTTTGTGCTGGATTATTTGATCGAAGGCTTTGCACAGCTTGGCTTACCTGCCGTTACGGATTATATCAGCAGCCTGCCACATTTTGATCAGGTGTGCATGGAAACAGAAACCTATATCGAAATTGAGCAAATAGTTGGACCTTACAGGTCAACGGTTTTGGGTGCTCCTGCACCAGATTTGATCAAGGAGGATATTGACGGAAATCCTTTCGGCTGGAGCCGGATAGATAAACCAAATACGCTATTGGTGTTTTGGTCGATCACTTGTCCGCATTGCCTTGAGCTGATGCCAAAACTGAAAGCATTTGCTGAGCGGCATCCGGATTTTGAAATGGTTTCCGTTGTGTTAAGTCCTGATAATAAAACTTTACGTGATTTCCTGAAACAGGAAGGAATCAGCAACTGGATACACCTGAGTGATGGTTTGGGATGGGAAAGCCCCATGGCAAAGGATTACAACATATTTGGAACGCCAACGCTGTTTGTTTTGGATGCTGACAAACAGATCGTTTCTAAACCATCAGGCATGAAAGAACTTCAGGAGTTTATAACTGCCAAAAACCAATGAGACTATGATGAGGCAAAGGAACAGAATATTGATTACCAAGCACTTTTGTTCAATAGGCATGCTTTTGCTTGGCTTATTACTTAAGTCTTTTTCTGTAACGGCACAAGCAGGTTTACAATCTGATCACTGGATAGATTCGGTTTACAAAAGTCTGACACTTGAGCAAAGAATAGGGCAATTGATTATGGCCAGAGCCAATCATCCGAATCAAGGTTATTATCCTGAAATAGAAACATATATCAGGCAATACAATTTGGGTGGAGTTACTTTTTTTAAGGGAGAGCCTGAATCACAACTTATCCAGACTAACCGATGGCAACAGCTTGCACAAACACCTATGCTGATTTCTATTGATGGCGAATGGGGCTTAGGAATGCGTTTGTCCAATACCATATCGTATCCGCTTCAGATGACGTTGGGAGCAGTTCAGAATGACCAACTGTTGCGTGAAATGGGAACCCAGGTTGCGGAGCAATGCCAACGGATGGGTATTCATATGAATTTTGCGCCGGTGGTGGATGTCAACAACAACCCCAAAAACCCTGTTATCGGGATGCGTTCTTTTGGAGAAGATGCCAATGCTGTCAGCCGCAAGGGCCTTGCCTATGGCATGGCTATGCAAAAAGCCGGCATACTAACCACTGCCAAGCATTTTCCAGGACATGGCAATACTCAAAGCGATTCGCATTATACCCTTCCAGTGGTGGAAGAAACCTTGAAAGAATTGAAACAGCTGCCTTTGATTCCTTTTCAGCAGCTGATCGATTCAGGCCTCAGCGGGATGATGGTGGCACACCTTTACCTGCCTGAGCTTGCTGAAACAAAAAATCTTTCATCATCACTTTCTTATCGCATAGTTACGGAACTACTAAAAAACGAAATGGGTTTTGATGGCCTTGTGGTAACCGACGCCCTCGATATGAAAGGTGCAACGCAATATGCCGGAAAAGAAAATCCTTCGTTGCAGGCACTTAAAGCAGGTAATGATATTTTATTGTTGCCAGAGAACGTACCGGTTGCTATTGCTGCTATACGTGAAGCAGCCGAAAATGATCCCCTGGTGATGAAAAGGGTAGAGGAAAGCTGTCGAAAAGTACTAAGCTACAAATACCTTGCTGGGCTTAGCACTTATCGACCGTCATTTGTGGAAGGCCTGCACCAGGATTTACATAAGGAGTCGTACAGATTATTGGTGCAAAGACTTTTCGATGAGGCGATTACTGTGGTTGAGAACAAAGACAATACCTTGCCTTTAACTCCTGAAAAAATGCAGGGTAAAAAGTACGCTACACTAGTGCTGGGCGAATCTGAGCAAACGCTTTTTCAGCGGGCGCTAAAAGCCAACGGACTCATTGCTGATCATTACCAGTTGGCTAATACAGCGGATCAAACTTTTAGAAATCAGCTGCTTACAAAGCTTGAAGCTTACGATCTTGTACTGGTTGCCATTCAAAACACCAATATTCTGGCTTCGAAAAAGTTTGGTATTTCTGATGAGGCGATTAAGTTTTTTGAACAACTTTCCATGAATAATCCTGTCGCACTTAGCCTTTTTGCCAGTCCCTATGCGCTGGATTTCTTCGAGATTAACAAACAAGTGAAAACTGTTATGGTGGCTTATCAGGATAAACCTGAGGCAATGATGGCTGCTGCCCGCATCATCATGGGAAAAGCCAATGCCAAAGGCAGACTTCCTGTTACAGCAACAGAAAAATATCAACTTGGTGCAGGGATTGACCTGTCTGCTTATAAAGCTTCTTACGAAAGGCCTTCCGGGAAAATAGAAAACTATTATACGCTTAAAATTGATTCTATTGCTGAAGCAGGTATTGAAAAAAAGGCCTATCCGGGATGCCAGATTATTGCGCTGCATAAAGGAAATGTGATTTATGAGAAAAATTTTGGCACCCTGGATGCTAACGGAATTCAGTCCGTAGCATCACATCATCTTTACGACCTGGCTTCGCTGACCAAGGTTTTTGCATCAACATTGGCCATTATGAAATTGACTGAGGATAGCCTGTTAAGTGTAGATGATTCGCTGGGGATGTATTTTCCTTATTTACGCAAAACTGATAAGGCCGGGATCAGTATCAAGGAAATTTTGTCTCACCAATCGGGTTTTGATGGTTGGATACCCTATTATCTTGAAACCATCTCGCCGAATGGTCCCTTGCCTGGTTTTTATGCAGCTGCAGGCAATGAGGATTACCCGAACAGGGTAGCTGAAAATATGTATATCGAAAGGATTTACAGGAATGTGATCTTTCAGCAGATTGCTGACAGCCCGCTTAAAGAGAAAACATACCGCTACAGCGATTTGGGCTATTATTTTATTCCCCAACTGGTTGAGCTGCTTACCAATATGCCTTTTGATCTTTATTTGGAAAAAAACTTTTACGAACCTATGGGTTTGACGCATACTATGTTTCGCCCATTGAGGAAATTTCCTTCTGACAGTATTGCTCCCACTGAGAACGACCTCGTTTTCAGGCAGCAAACACTTCGGGGCGATGTGCACGATCAGGGGGCAGCCATGCTGGGAGGGATTTCAGGACATGCTGGTTTGTTTTCGAATGCACGCGAATCGGCACTTATTATGCAGATGCTGCTGAATGGTGGTAGCCTGAACGGATTGCAGCTGCTTAAACCTGAAACGATAGACTATTTCAATACGGTTTATTTCAGGGAGCAGGAAAACAGGCGTGGCCTGGGTTTCGACAAGCCTCCCATTGAGGAGAAGCCCCGCTTCCGGACGCCTGGCGAAAGTGCTTCACCTGACAGCTTTGGACATACAGGATTTACAGGAACCTTTGCCTGGGCCGATCCTGCCAACGAGCTGGTAGTGGTTTTTCTGTCGAATCGCGTGCATCCTGATGCCTCAAATCCCTTATTGATGCGGATGAATATCCGAACCGATATCCATGAATTGTTTTACAAAGCCGTTGCGGTGGCTGATACAGCAAGCTAAGACTTTATGCATCAGATAAGTTCAAAATACTCCTCAAAAAAGGAAAGCAGAAACCTGCTGATAACCGTTTGGTTGAATTTTACCATCGCTTTTGCACAGCTGATAGGTGGTTTCTTTTCGAACAGCCTGGCACTGATTTCGGACGCCTTGCATAACCTGAGCGATGCCACTGCTATGCTGATTACCTATGTCACGCTAAAGGTGAGTAAAAAAGCAGCAAACAAAAAGCATACTTTTGGTTACAAGCGCATTCAGATTCTGGCTGCTTTATTCAATGCCATTACGCTGATAGGCATCTGTGTGTTTTTGATGGTGGAAGCTTATGAGCGTTTTATGCAGCCGGAAGATGTTAAAACAATGCCCATGCTTATTGTGGCAGTGATCGGACTGGTGGCAAACCTGATTAGTGTGTTGTTGCTCAAGCGGTTTTCTACCTCCAATATCAACGTAAAAGCGGCTTACCTGCACCTGATTGGCGACACCCTGTCGAGTGTGGCGGTGATAGCAGGTGGATTGCTGATGATGTGGAGAGGCTGGCACTGGGTTGATCCGCTGATCACTGTTTTGATCAGTTTGTATATCATCAAGGAAACCTGGCATGTGCTGGCCGAGACTTATCAGATTTTGATGCAGTCGGTGCCGCCGGGTATAGCCCTCGACAAGCTACGCAGCGCAATCATGGAGCTGGATCAGATAAAAAATGTACATCATATCCATGTGTGGAGTCTTACTGATCAACAAATTCATTTCGAGGCACATCTGGAGCTTTGTGAGGATATGAAGGTGTCAGAAAGTCAGGAGCTGTATCATCAGGTTGCACACAAACTGGAAGAGGAATTTGGAATACATCACGTAACTTTGCAGCCCGAGATTGGTTATTGTAACGACTTTTCAACGGTAAATTCAAAAGAAATAAATGAATAATATATGAAGCTAAGATCTTTTTTACTTTGGCTGCTGGCCTTTATTTTGATGGGAACGCTGGCCATTTATCAGCGGGCTACAGGCCCTACTTACCCTCAGAAGGGAAGTATTGTCTTGCAGGGGAAGGAATACAAATTCAAGCTCTTGCGCAGTCAGGATTCGGATAAGGAGGCACCGGTTGAGCTGGAAGTGCCAGCAGGTACAAAAGCCATTTTCAGGTATAAGCGTTTTAAAAGCCACGACGATTGGACGGCCATAGAACTGGAAGAAAAGGATGGCAAAATAAGCACTGCTATTCCCATGCAGCCGCCTGCTGGTAAGGTAGAATACCAAATGGCTGTTTTTGATGGCGAAAAGTATATCCCGCTCACAGATGAACCTGTCATCATTCGTTTTAAGGGACCCGTGCCTGCATTTGTGCTCGTTCCGCATGTGTTTTTTATGTTCTTTGCTATGGTCTTTAGTTTGCGTACAGGACTTGAAGTGTTGGTAAAAGGGCGTCAGACCTATTGGATGACAAGTGTTACCCTGCTGCTTTTTATTGTTGGAGGATTAATCCTTGGTCCTATCGTTCAGAAGTATGCCTTTGATGCTTACTGGACAGGATGGCCTTTTGGGCACGACCTCACGGATAATAAAACCCTTGCGGCTTTTATCTTTTGGCTGATAGCCTGGCTTGTGCTGCGCAAAAACCGCGAAAACAGACTTTGGCCTGCCATTGCTACAGTAGTAATGCTGGCCGTGTACCTGATCCCTCATAGTGTTTTAGGCTCGGAGCTGGATTATACCGAACTGGAAGATAAACCACAAACAGAAATTGCACCATGACTTATGCTATCATTGCTATCACAGTAATTATTTCCTTTTTGGCCTTTAACAATTCTGAGTTGTTTCAACGTTTACGGTTCAATGCATGGCTGATCAAAGAAAGGAAACAAAACTGGCGTATTTTCACTTATGCTTTGCTGCATGCCGGTTGGATGCACCTGCTGGTGAATATGTTTGTGTTTTATTCCTTCGGACGCTTCGTGGAAAAGGTTTTTCAGCTGGAGTTTGGGATGGGACAAGGCATCTTGTATTTTGTACTGCTGTATGTGGGAGGTGTGTTGTTTTCGACACTCTATGATTTCAGCAAGCAAAAATCCAATCCCTACTATGATGCAGTAGGTGCTTCGGGTGCGGTGGCCGCCGTGCTTTTTTCGAGCATATTGCTGGCACCGACCAACAGCCTGTTTATTTTTCCTATTCCATTTCCGGTTCCGGCATGGCTCTTTGGGGTGCTATACCTGATCTATTCGGTTTATATGGGTAAAAAAGGTTCTGATAATATTGGGCATAATGCACACTTTTTTGGAGCCGTATTTGGGCTGGTATTTACCATAATTATCAATCCGGATTTTGCTTTGGGCTTTTTTGCACAGCTATTTGGGTAATGATTTCCCGCTGACCTGCCAGCTGTCAGGCTGGTTTCGCTGATTTGCGCGGAATCCATCGAGAAATTATAAACTGCGATGATCTGCGCAATCTGCGGGAGATAAAAAATCTCAGTTTAAGGATGGATCTTCAGGCAGTGTGAGCCATTTCTCGTAGGGGCTGCCCATGCGTCTGACAAAATGTCGCCACATCAGGTGCGAACGTGTTTGCAGCAGGCTAAGCACAGAGGCGTCCGATACAAGCCAGGAATTGCGCAGCAGTTCGCTGTTTAATTGACCGGCATCCCAGCCAGAATAACCAAGATAAAATCTGATCTGATCAGGCGAAAGATGTCCTGTCTCCATCATCGAACGTACGGTTTCAATATCACCACCCCAATACAAGCCATCCATGATGGGTTCGCTCTGCGGGATCAGCTCGCCCAGCTGATGGATGTAAAACAGGTTGTTTTGCTGTACTGGCCCTCCCAGGTAAACCGGCGCATCAAATTCAGGAAAGCCTTGTACCACCTCGTTTAGGGTACGTCCAACCACCTTGTTCATGATCACACCAAAGCTGCCTTCCTCTGCTTCATGTTCTACCAAAAGTACTACCGAACGGCCAAAATAAAAATCATGCATCAATGGCTCTGAAATCAGGATTTTCCCTTTTTGTGGTGCCAGTTTGTTGGATTGGATATGCAGTAACTTATCGATATTCATAGGATGCAATGTTTAGTTTTGCGATTGGATGCCCGCAATTCGCTATTTTTACACGCTGAAACAAAAAATATACCATAGCTTGAAAAGTGCTGACCAACAATCGAAGTTTTTCCAATTACGACAAAAGTACCCGTATTTTATTTATCAAAGCTACCAAATTGAACACAATGAGGAGCTGCTCAGGCTTACTTTTAACTTTAATTTAGCAGATTGTTACCATTTTAGTCCTGTAATTGAGATTCCTTACCGTAGTTTTTACAGTTGGAAGCTGTCCGAAGCAAGCCTGCAAAACCTGGCCTTTCATATCGGGATGATCGAGCTGATCAGTTACTGGAAACTCAGCTGTGCCCCGCAGGTGATTATTCGTCCGCACAAGCTTACCGAAGCTCAGCTGGTGTTTTGGAAAAAGCTTTATTATCAGGGTCTGGGCGAGTTTTTTTATGTGAATGATATCACGGTTTCTCAGGAAAATTTTATGCAGATCAGCAGCGAAGGCATTGCGCTGAAAGCTGTTGAACAAGCCTTTAACAATGGCGTACTTGTCCCTGTTGGAGGGGGCAAGGATTCGGTGGTGAGCCTGGAACTTTTAAAGGGGGAGGAACTTGCTATTCCGCTGATCATTAATCCACGACCTGCCAGTTCGCATTGTGCGTTGGTAGCCGGATTTACTGAAGCACAAACAGCAGTGGTGAATCGGTATCTCGATCCCTTGATGCTGGAGCTCAACCAGCAAGGCTTTCTGAACGGGCACACGCCTTTTTCGGCGCTGCTGGCCTTTGTTTCGCTCTTGATAGCTGCCGGAGCAGGCTGCCGACACATCGCACTTTCAAACGAATCAAGTGCCAGCGAAGCTACAGTGCCCGGAACAGATATCAACCATCAGTACAGCAAATCGCTCGACTTTGAACATGATTTCCGGGCTTATGTGAAGTCTTTTATCCATCCGCAACTGAATTATTTCAGCTTGTTGCGCCCGCTCAACGAATTGCAGATTGCTGAGCGTTTCAGCCACCACACAGCCTATCATCAGGTTTTCAAAAGCTGTAACGTGGGCAGTAAAACCGACAGTTGGTGCGGCCAATGTCCCAAATGCCTGTTCACCTGGATTGTACTTTCTCCTTTTTTAACATCGAACGCATTGGAAAAGATCTTTGGTAAACGAATGGAAGACGACAGCAGCCTGATTGAAGTGCTGGAATCGCTGGCCGGACAAACGGAAGCAAAACCCTTTGAATGTGTGGGAACGGTTGACGAAGTGCAGGCCGTACTGAGCTGGCATCTTGCCAAAGAAAATGCCTTTGCCGAATCGCTCTTATTGAGGCTTTATTTTGAGAGAAATCCCCATCGGTTGGTTGGAGATTATCCACTGACGAATTTGTTGCAGGAGCATAATCATCAGCATTTTGTGCCTCAGCAATGGTTAAAATTGATGGAGGAGTAGTCATGCTGCAAACCATTCTCGAAAGCCTTAATGACAAGAAAATACTGATTGGTGGATTTGGTCGTGAAGGCCGGTCCAGTCTGAAGCTGATCCGCGAAAACCTTCCTGATGCTATTGTGGCTGTTGCTGATCACAATGAAGCCTTGCAGGCAGAGATCGCTGCGCAATATCCTGAAGTGCTTTTTTATGGAGGTCAGACCTGCCTTGACAGCCTGGACGACTATGATCTGGTGTTGAAATCGCCGGGCTTAAAATTGCCAAAGGGCATTGCTAAAGCGGTTCAAATCAGCTCGCAGACCGATCTTTTTCTGGCAGCATTCCACAGGCAGATCGTTGGGATAACGGGCACTAAAGGTAAAAGTACTACTTCACATCTGATCCACCATTTGTTGGTCCAAACCGGCAAAAAGGTTGTGTTGGTTGGGAATATGGGCAGGCCTTGTTTCGATAGCATTGCAGTCATTCAGCCGGATACCCACATTGTGTTTGAGCTTTCGGCACATCAGCTGCAATATGTGCGTCATAGTCCGCATATAGCCTTATTGCTGAATGTTTTTGAGGAACATCTGGATTATTTTGAAACGCTGGAAGCCTATCGTCAGGCCAAGCTGAATATCCTGCGTTTTGCCATGCCCGGTGATCATGCCCTAACTGATAGTAAGCTGGAAGCGTATTTACCCGACATCAAGGCCCGCTTGCACTTTATTGATCATGCTCAGCTTTTGAATATTCCGTTGCCACTAAGTTTGCCTGGCCGGCATAACCAGTTTAATGCTGCCATGGCAATAGCGGCTGTTGCCTTGTTAGGGGTGAGCAGGGAAGTGGCTTTAAAAGGCATTAGCACTTTTGAAGGCCTGCCGCATCGCCTGCAACTGGTTGGTCCTCACAGGGGCTTGAAATTTGTGAATGATAGTATTGCCACTGTGCCTGAAGCTACAATAGCAGCCCTGGAGGCCTGGCCTCATCCCGATTATCTGATTCTGGGAGGCTACGACAGGGGCATCAACTACGATTTGCTGGTTGATCATCTTCAGCATAATCCTCCCGGAATGATTTTTTATACAGGAAAGGCTGGCCAACGTATTGTTGCAGGCTTGCAAAAGCGCAACTACAGCGGTCTTTTGCATCCATTTGAAACGCTGGAGGAGGTCTTTGAGTATCTGAAAAACCATGCAAAACCCGGACAGCTTTGTATGCTATCGCCGGCAGCAGCTAGCTACGACAAGTACAAGAATTTTGAACAGCGCGGGGAGATGTTTTTGGAACTGGCGAGGAAAATGGGAAATGAAAGATTGTCGAAGGTCTGAAGGTCGAAGGATAGGCAATTGTCTTTTACTTTTACTGCAAAGATTTTATAATGTGTAATCAGAATAAGGAATGAATAAAAAACAAATCAGCGAGACGGCCTATCAGTATATCATGATATTCCTCATTCTGGCAGCGATAGCTTACAGAGGGGGCAGGGAATTTATTTTTCAAAAAGCCGAAGTTGAAGTGGAAGTTGATTTGCCTGCATTGCAGGAGGTTTTTCCGGAAATAGCTCGTTTTGAGATCAACAGATTTGAGAACTTTGATGTTTTTGATAACAAAGAAAAGAGCATTGGCACCGTTTTGCTTTCAACCAATTATTCCCAACAATATGGCTACGGAGGAATTGTTCCGCTGCTGATTGGCCTTGATGACAGCTTGAAAATTACCAAAATCGTATTGTTGCCTAATAATGAAACTTATGACTACGTAAGGGCTGTTTACGAAGATCGATTCATTGGCGCATGGGAAGGCCTGTCGCTGGAAGAAGCTGTGGACTTTAAGGCAGATGCCGTATCAGGAGCTACGCATACCAGCAGGGCGGTGATTGCGGGCGTGAGGCATACCGCAGCAGCACTGGCAAATGTTGATGCCGCTTTGCTTACAGAAAACAGCTTTTGGGGTAAGCTTAAAGATATCCTCTTTCTTAGCTTGATGCTAGTATCGCTGGTGTTTGCCTTTAAAAAGGGTATGGCAAGATATCGGGTTTTTTACGTTTTTATGGTTTTGCTCATCATGGGGCTGATCCTCAATAATGCGCTTTCTGCCCAATTGCTGCATGGATGGTTGCTAGGGGGCTTTTCGTGGCAGGCCAACTGGCAGAGTACTGTTGTGTTTCTTCTGGCCATTAGCATCGCCTTTATCGGGAAGCGGAAATATTACTGCAACTACCTCTGTCCGATGGGGGCATTGCAAGAGCTGACAAATCGCTTCACACCTTTCAAAAAGAGAATTTTTCCAAGCCGATACAAAAGTATAAGCCTTAGAGAGGTTTACCTGATACTGATTGCAGGGGCTTTGCTGTTGGGCTTCACGCCCGGTTTATCTTATCTGGAGCCATTCATGTTCTTCTCCTTCCGAATTGCAGGCATTGGGCTGATTGTGTTCGGTTTGTCTGTTTTTGTGTTGTCTTTGTTCTTCAACAAACCCTGGTGTGCGGTTTGTCCTACAGGTTGTTTGCTGGATACCATTTCATATAAAAAAGTACAAAACACTAAATCCTAACAAGATAGTGCTATGCAAAAATCAAAGCTTATAAATATTATCCTGGCTGTCGCCGTATTGGTGCTGGTTATTCAGTTAGTAAACAAAAATGAGCGTTCCGGGAGGCAGACCGTTGAAACTACTCCTGCAAAAGCGGACACGCTGTCAATAAAAAATGATACTGCCATGAAACTATTTCAAAAGAAATCTTTAGGCGTGAGAAGCGAGGTGTATCCCAAACCGGCTTTTGTGATTGGCTCCTACGACAAATCCGGTAAACCCAATATCATGACGGCTGCCTGGGCGGGTATTTGTAATTCCAATCCATTGAGCATTGCCGTTTCCATGCGGCCAGCGACTTATTCCTATCACAATGTAACGGAGTCGAAAGCTTTTACAGTAAACATCCCAAGCTCCGAAATGGCACGCTATGTGGATTATGCCGGTCGCTTTTCAGGAAAGGATGTGGATAAATTCAAAGAGACCGGACTCACGCCGATAAGGGGTGAATTTGTTAATGCACCCTATGTAAAGGAGTTTCCTATCGTGATAGAGTGCGAACTCACTACTTATCACGAACTTGGGTCGCACCGGCAGTTCATTGGCAAGGTGATCGACGTAAAAGTGGATGAGGCCATCCTGAATTCAGAGGGACGGGTAGATGTGAACCTTTTAAATCCGTTGATTTATGGCGGGGGAAAGTATTTTGAAACCGGTAAGTATATTGCCGAGACCGGAGAGTCGTTGCACGATATTGACGGAACGCCTTTTGTGCCGGATTATAGCCGTAAATATGCCAATGAGCTGTTAGAAGTGATCCATAACCGAAAGAGTGTGCGACACTTTACCGGGGAGGCGGTTTCGAAAATGGATATTGAGACGCTGCTCAAGGCGGGTATGGCCGCCCCAACAGCAGCCAACCGACAGCCCTGGAAGTTTTACGTTGTGACAGCGCGCGAAAAGTTGGATCTGCTTGCAGAAGCTTTGCCCTATGCTAAAATGCTTACACAGGTGCAGACTGCCATTGTGGTGTGCGGCGATATGGAAAATGCCGGCAATTTAAAAGAACTGGGCTATTGGGTGCAGGATTGTTCGGCGGCTTCTCAGAACATATTGCTTGCTGCTGAAAGTCTGGGTTTGGGAGCAGTGTGGACAGCGGCCTATCCCTACGAAGACAGGGTGGAGGTAGTTACAAAAGTACTTGATATGCCGGAGCATCATGTGCCTTTAAACGTGATTCCTGTGGGTTATCCTACCGGCGAAGACCTGCCCAAAGACAAGTGGAAAACTGAGAACGTTGTTTGGAAGGATTGAAAGTCTGAAGGTCGAAGGTCTGAAGGTCGAAGGTCGGAAGGTCGAAGGTCTGAAGGTCGAAGGTCGGAAGGTCGAAGGTCGGAAAGTCGAATGTCTGAAGGTCGAAGGTCTTAATGGAAAATGAAAAATGAAGAGTGAAAAATGAAGTGTAACTTTTTACTTTTCCCTTTTTACTTGGACCTGCCTTACTGTTGGCGGCAGGCAAGTCTTTTTACTTCTTCCTTGGCTCTTTTGACTTGGCACTTCTTCCTTGGCTCTTTTGCCTTGGCACTTCTTCCTTGGCTCTTTTGCCTTGGCACTTTTGCCTTGGCTCTTTTGCCTTGGCTCTTTTTTACAACTGCATAGCTAACTTAATGAACATGCTTTTTGCTAACCCTATAGAAATCACAACCGCTGATGCCTTTTAAGTATATCCATTGCTGAGGGAGCGTCCTGGGGTTTTTGGAAGGATTTCCCTTTGCTTGCTTCATACTGTAGCACAGCTTCAGGAGTGACAGGTACGTTGAACTTGCAACGGCAAGAGGATACTTCCTTATCTGAAAACGACACGTGTTCAGGCCTGTGGTGGGGTTTCATGAAAAAAATAGTTAGTTAAATGGTCAAAAACTAAGCTACAAACGTACAACAAACAGTTTTAATTGTCCACTATTTTAACAAATCTTTTGTTAAATGATTTCGTATCTTATTGATTAATCTGCTTTTACGTTTGTAATAAGTGTCTGCTTTGATTCTTAGTTCCCGGCAGGCAATTTTCACACCATCTTCGTCTTTGTAGTTACGACCTTTGTATGCTAGCTGCATCAGGCTGAACAGTTTTTGATCGTCCCTGCCAAGCGTTGCCACATAAGCTTCGATGCGGGTGTTTTGTTCCTGCGGATCAAGTTTATGCCCTTCATAAGTGATGGGGCGCACATACAGTTCCTCAGTATCCTCATTTGAAAAGCTTTCGATAGGGTCGTTTTTGTCTTTCTTAACTTGAAAACTACTGTTAACTGTTTGGGTTTCGTAACTAACGAAAGCATCCATTTCGCTTCTTTTTTCCACATAATTATAGCGAAGGTGCTCTTTTTTCTTGTGTTGTTCCTTTACAATCTGACCAATTGCAGCTTTTATCTTAAGTGCTATTTTCAGCGGATCTTTCAGTCTGTGTATAGCTTTGAGTATTGTATCAGGATGCTCATCGATAGCCAGTATCACCTTGGTGAATAACTTAGCGGTTTTTCCGGAATATTTTTTGCGTTTACGGGTTTTGTATTTACGAGGGGACGACTGAGGACTCCGGTACACATCCTCACACAGTTGCCAGATATAATCCTCATAGCGATTATTAAACAATTGCCAGGCAAGTCCGCGCTTGGGGCTGCCCGTTGCTTCTTCCAACATCCAATGCAAAAGTTGCCTGTCGTTGGGCGGGTTTGATGTCGAGTGGCTAATACTTCTGTTATTCATTTTTATTAAAATTAAAAAATAGCCTTGAAGGCTGAACCGCAGCAAATATATAGCGATTTTTTGTTAATAATCAAAGGAAATTTTCAACGAATTATTGTTGATAAGTCAGCAATGCCAATATTACCACGCGTTTTTGCGAGTTATTCACCTACTGGTAATTTATTTCTTTGCATTTTAGCAAAGTTTGGCACGGCCATCAGTCACTGTTTGAAGGGCTTTCGGGTATAGTTGATAAGGCTAAAGCAGTGATGCAAGTAATAGTTACTACTGTTGATGGAAAAAGGGGAGGAGTTGTTGTAAAAAATAATGTCAGGAGTTTTTTATAAAGGGACGATGCGTCTGCCCCGTCGCCTGGCTATGTTGACTGCAGCTTGAATCTTTTTTTGCCCCCAACTTCTGGCTGGCAGTGAGCAAGACTAATCCTTGGGGGCTCCAGCCCGGTGATGATTTGAAGTGTTTGTGTAATTTGGCTTGATAGCGCAACCCTGAATGGGTTGCTGCTATTGTAGCAAAGGTGTTCTAAAATGGGACTACTACAACCCTGAATGGGTTGCGCTATATCTTGATTTGGTCTGGAACTTTTGCTTGTTCTCACCAGCAATGCATTTAAAGCGTGTAGTCCTTCAATATTTGATCATTGTTTTTTCGCTTTTGCTTGATCCCGCCAGCTACGCAGCGGGACAGGTCAAAAGTTCCCAAAAAACAAGTGCGTTTAAAGAAGTTCGAGTGTGAGCAAGAGTCTTGAGGAAAGTATGTATTTATAATGAATAGGCTGATTCAGTTTAAAACTAGCCAAAAGCTAACCGCCAACAGCCAAAAGCTATATTCAGCTGCTCTTCCCGCCGCTCACATCTACCTGGCAGCAGATCTACCTGGCGGTAGATCTACCTGGCGGTAGACAGGCAGGCAGGCAGGCCACCACACCCAGCCCGGTGGGGATTTGAAATAAAGGTTTGGATTTAAGATTACTAAAAGCCAAAAGCTAACAACCAAATGCCATTAAACTGCTTCCCGCACTATTCTGCTTGCATGCTGCGGCTTAACGCATACTTGCTGTGCTCAACTGCATACTTTTTGTGATTCATACCTGACTTTTTGCGATCTTGTCCTTGGTTTTCGTGCCCTGCTTTTAACTTTGTGTGCTCATCAACGAACTTTGCGTGCTTAAGTGCTTACTTTCTGTGCTCTGCTGTTAACTTTGTGTGCTCATGTGTTTACTTTCTGTGCTCTGCTGTCAACTTTCTGTGCTCACCTGCTTACTTTTGTCCATAATTGGGAATTACGTAGTCGTAAATGGAAACTTCTTGTGCTCACCTGCTTACTTTTGTCCATAAATGGGAATTACGTAGTCATAAATGGAAACTTTTAGTGCTCATCTGTTTACTTTTGTCCATAAATGGGAATTACGTAGTCGTAAATGGAAACTTCTTGTCGTAAATGAGTTCTACCTTGTGATAAATGTGTTCTACCTCGTCGTAAATGGATGTTTTTGCAGCATCGGTGCCTTGGTTATTCCGAATTTTGGAATAGTGTTTAGTTTGGGAAAGAGAATAATCAGTAAATGAAGCCTTTTTGCCTGCCTGCCGCCAGGTAGATTTGGGAGCCTGGAAGGAATGAAAAATAAATTGGTTTAGCTGCTATATTTATTTAAAAAAGAATTTATAAATTAGCTCCGAAAATTAACCAAAACCTCACCAATGCCTTCCGCTATGGTTTTAGCTGCCGTTAAAACATGATAACTACTTTATGGAAATATGATGATTCTCCCAAACTGTAGCGGAACTTCCGATATGGCCTGAGAAGATTTAAATAAGGATACAGCTATGTAATTTACCAATTGGCATGATGGTTTTGATGTTACCGAAAAAAAGATTAGGAGCAATCAATGCAAACAAAACAAATAAAAAAACAAAACTATGCACTACTTAAAATGTAACAATTGTGGGCATTTAAATGAGGTTAATGGGGAATATTTGACCTTTTGTTCAAAATGTAATAAAAAGCTTGAAAATAATTTTTCAGACTGGAAAAAAAGAAATCCTGAAAAAAGTCTTGAAGATTTTAAACAATTAATATGTATCTCAGCGTCAGATATTCAGAATAGTAAACTACGAACCAAAGCAAAACCAAAAGGGTTGAAATATTGGATTGGATTTTCTGTGGCTTTTGCAGTTTTTTATGCGATCGGACAGTTTGGGGGCGAAGCAATAGTGAAATATTTTAAATCAGATATGACATCAAATGAAATATTATCAATTGAATGGACTAAAGCTACTTATGGAGATTATGGTTTAACAGTTGAAACTCCCTTCAAATTGACCAAAGAAACAATGCAAATCCCTGAAAATGTTAGGGAATTTATTGAGCAAATAGATGTTTATGCATCCAATGAAGATGAGGGATTCAAAGTAATGTTAAACAGTATTAAATATTTTCCTGTAGTTGGGCAAGCCGATCTGCAGGGAGCTGCAAATGGATCAATCAATGAGATGAGCATGCAAAAAGATGTAACGGATTTTGCTTATACAGAGGAGTATATTTACTTGGATGATTTTCCGGGCTTTGTTCAAAATGGGACTTTCAAACATAATGGGGTTGAAATAGCATTTATAAATGCTGGATTCGCAAAGGGATTGAATCTATGGCAAGTAATGGTAAGTTATTGGGGTGATGATGAAATAGGTCGTAAAGCAGCTAAAAGAGTGATAGATTCAATAGCTATAATTGAAAAGTAGGTAAAAACAACAAAATGATTAAATAGGCAATTTAAGCTAATCTTGTCTGAACTATGCTGTATGCTAAATTGAATTAAAAATGTGCATAACAAATTGAAAAACAAAAATTTAATTTAGATGTGATTTAATTTCCTGATAAGTGAGTTTATTTTTTAACCAAATCAAACAGAACGAGCATGAAAACTAAAAATTTATTTTTTTTATTCCTGATAGGAACCCTTACATTTTCTTGCAGTACAACTTTAAAAGTGAAACAGCTGGATGAAAGGACTGGGCTATTGCCTACTGAAACAATATTGCTTCCGGAAGAAATTCTTGTTGATAAAAGTATTGATTTAAATGATTACAGACAGTTTTTATACATTAAAAGCAGCGGTGTCAATACGGAAAAATACGACCTATATATTGTTGAGACATTAAAAAACATTGGAGGTTTTGATACAGTTTATACGCAAAGTGAATTGGAAAAATTCGTAATTCAGAATAATTTAACTGACAAAGTGACAAGTATTTCGGATAACATAGGTTTACTAAATCTTCATAAACAAGTTGGTAACTTTTTAATTTGTGAAACTACACCTGAATATCTCGGAGGATATAATTTTAGTTTTAAGTTTAGTATAATCAATCCATCTAATTCGGAAACCGTTTTAGAGATTAAAAACAAAGCTTTTAATTGGGGAGGACTGGACAGACCATTGTTTAATCCAGTCTTTAACTATTACATTGATTGGATTAAAAGGAATTCCAATTGATAGGTTTTTATGCTAGGTAAGCAGCTGAAGCTTGATTTTTTTGCTGAAAATCAAAAAGTGATTGACATTAATAGATAAGTTGAAATGAGGAGCTTAATTTTAATTCTATTTGTCGGACTGATGAGTTCCTGTGCAGAAAAAGCAAAAGTTGAATTTGAGGCTCATATTCCAAAACATTCAGCAGATGAATTGATGACAGAATTGGATAGCTTGTATCAAAATCAAGATACGCTTGGTTTGATTGCTTTTTTTAATGACTGGTCGCTTGATGTAAAATCGAATGATAGGGCTTTTGTAGACCAAAACATTAGGGTTAAATCTGTTTATGAAATTTACAGGGCTTTCTATATACCAAATAGTCCCTTTAATCTTGGTAGATGGGAGGCATTCCATATACCGGAAAGCGAACTGGAGTATTTTGTGATTCAAAATAAAATCTATTATTCCATCCTGCCTGACGTTTACATCGGGAAGATTGACTGGGAAACACTTAAAATTGATTCAATTGATAATTTTAAACCAAAACTTGAACATTTAGCACATAACAGATTACTTTACTTGACGCTTGAATATAAAAAGGCGCTTAATGGGTTTCTTGGTTTTAAATACAAAGAGTTTGGAGCGGGTAATATTATGTCGCCATCATTACCCGTTGGAGAATCTGAAGCCAGATATGATTTTCTAAAAAAGCATATTCATTTATTACATGGACATTGGGGTAGGTACTGGCATTTAGAGACACACCCTGAAGTATATGTGGTAGTGATTAATTCCTTACTAACCGATGCTAAAGTTTTTTTTAGATATGGTTATCAAGGAGGTGAAGCGGCTTTGGAAAAAAAGCGTGATGGGTGGATGCTAAAAAGCTCGAAAGCAACATGGATTGAATAATAACAACTGTAATCATAATATGGTACATCAGGGAGATTTATTTTTATATGGCTAATTGTAGTATTAAAATGAGAGAAGATATGTGTGTTTTGTAAGCATCCGCCTACACTTTATTTTAAAAACGTAAACAACAATAAATCAGATACAACTTAACATGAATAAATATTTATTAACAGGTTTGTTTCTGCTGCATGCCGCTGCGATTTTGGCGCAGGAAAAAGTGATTACAGGAAAAGTAACAGACAGCACTGGAGAAGCTTTGATTGGTGTTGCTATTTATCAGGTAAATTCATTTGATGGTACACATACGGATCATGATGGACTTTTTCACCTGTTGATTGATGAGCAATACCCATCGCAGCTCGAAATCAGATTAGTTGGATATCATCCAGTATTTATTTCCAATGCTGATACAATTTCTGATTTATTAAGAGTGAAAATGATTGCTGATAGCAGTTCGGATATTCATTTTTATCAAAATAACCAGGAGTCTTATCCAAAACAAAGATTAAAATTCGGCTTTATACTCTTTCTGCAAGCTGACTTTATTTTTAACGATTTTGAAGATTTTCGCTCAGTACTAAAAGATTATAATGTGGATTTGATGAATAAATCGCGTGGTATTTTTAGTGTTGAGATGGCAGGAACTTATAAAAGATATTATGCTGGCCTTAATATAGGATGGGCAACTAATGGGAATTACAGGCATGATTCATTGGATATTGAGTTTAATACCACCCAATATGGTTTGCATTTTGGCTATAATTTATTGAATTCGAAACGTATACTACTTACACCCAAAGTTGCAGTAAAATGGAATAGATACCGTTTGCTGAATAATGATAAGGAGAGTAGAATTCCAATTGAGCAATATGTTTCTGAGCGTGACATTGACCTTAGGTTTAACCAAATAACAGGCTTCATTGGCTTTAACCTTTCTTATAAAATTAAGAATTTTAATGTTCTTTCAACTGAATATTGGACTGTTGGCGTTTACGGAGGTTATGCCTTTAAACTAAATGACAATCCCTGGATTTATTCCCGTGCCAACCGATTGACAAGTAGTAGAAAGATCAGCGTTGAGAATTATAATTTAGGCATTCATTTTTCATTTAATATTGATGGTGAATAGGTTAAATTGGCAAACACAAAGCAGAAAAACGCATGGAAAGACAGACAAACAAGCACAATGGCCATGGATGGCAGGTTAGGAACTCAACTTTAGTTTCGGTAGTAGGTAGGTTACGTGCTTTGTCAGGGCATCAGTATATATGCGGTTAGTACATAACTGGAATAGTTTTTAAATGGTGAATTTGGCGAAGAATACTTAACAATGAACAGGCAATACAAACTAAATAATTTACAGCTAGCTGTAGTCAAACCCACACCATTTTTTTTAAAGCGTGTATCATTTAGACTATCGAAATAAATTTATTATTAAAACATCGAAAAGATGAAAAGAGAAGACCAACTGAAATTTTGTAAAAAATGTTTAAATCGTAAACTTGACCTTCAACAAGGGCTTATTTGTAATTTAACTCAGAAAAGGGCAGATTTTGAAGGTGAATGTAAAGATTTTATTATCGACGAATCTGTTGCTGTATCTGAGCAAACTGAAAAAGCAGAAGAAAGGATTCCGGAAAACCTTTCGTTTCAAATTGAGAATAATTCGAAAAGACTTTTACTCAGCCATCAGGATTTTAACTACGCTGTAATTGGCGGGCTTGCATCAGTATTAATTAGCGCAATAATATGGGCTGTAATTACTGTTGTAACTCAATATCAAATTGGTTTTATGGCCATTGGCGTAGGATTTGTTGTTGGATATGCGGTTCAATTTTTTGGTGCAGGTATCGATCAAAAGTTTGGAATTTTAGGAGCAGTATTATCGCTTTTTGGGTGCATTTTAGGAAATCTTTTCAGCCAGGTTGGATTTATTGCAAACGAGCATGCATTGGGATATTTTGAAACTTTGACTTATCTCAATTTTGGGTTGATTGTTGAAATATTTACGGAATCATTTAGTCCTATGGATTTGGTTTTTTATGGCATCGCTATTTACGAAGGCTATAAGTTTTCCTTTAGAAGAATCACAGATGAAATTTTGATAAAACTGAAAACAGGCGAATATGACGGTCTCCCTAAGAATTATAACCTTCGAATGCCGCTGGCAATAATTAGCTTTATATCCATTTTTATTTTTGTGTTTCTCTTACGCCAAGGAGTAAGTGGATATAAGACTTATTATTATGAAAGTGGTAACATTATGTCGGAGGGTGAACTAAAACATAATACTGAAATCGGCGAATGGACTTATTACTATGAAAGTGGAACCCGTCAGTCAGTTGGTTTCTACAAAAATGGCCTTCCTGATAGCCTATGGACATGGTATGATGAAACAGGCGCTGTAGCAAGGATTGGAATGTATCGGAATGGAATTGAAGATGGCATATGGAAAAGCTATTATCAAAACGGGCAACTGAGTGATTCAGGACTATATGTTTCGGGCAGAATGCAAGGTGAATGGAAATACTGGTATGAAGGAGGAACCCTTTATCAGATTGGTAGTTTTCACATGAATCAACAAAATGGCACCTGGATAACCTATTATGAAAATGGACAACTTTGGTCGAAAGGTGAAATGTATATGGGAAGTCCCAAGGGTGATTGGATCGATTATTATGAAAATGGCCAGGTTAATTCAACTACAATTGTTGATGAAGAAGGGATACTTAAGATTGTTGATAGCTATAACAAGGATGGCACACAACAAGTTAAAAATGGCAGTGGAGTTTATAAATTGTACACAGAAGATAGACAGCTAATCGAATCTGGAAACATTGAAAATGGATTGAGAAGTGGTTCCTGGAGCACTTACTATGACAATGGAAATAAAAAAGAAGCGCTAGCATATGTTAATGGTACAGCACAAATAATAAGTTTTTGGAACCTTGATGGAGAACAAACTGTTTTTAACGGACAGGGCACTGTACTATATTATTATCCTGATAGTGAATCAATTTATGAATCCGGAGAAGTAGAAGACGGACGCAGAGAAGGAATTTGGAATACTTATTATCCAGAAACCAATGCTGTTTATCAAACTATCAACTATGAAAATGGTGAGCTAAACGGCAAGTATATCATTTATTATGAATCTGGAAGTGTGTATACTGCAGGATTTATGAAAGATGGTTTGAAAGATGGGAAGTGGGAATGGTATTTTGAAAATGGTATTTTATCATCAGAGGTAAACTTTGTGGATGATCTTAAGCATGGAGAGCAAAGAATATGGAGCGAAACAGGTGAATTGTTAATAATAGAATATTATGAGCAAGGCGTATTCCAAAGAGAAGAAATTATGATGTAATGGCTTAACTTTTGATCAAGCCAGTTAAGCACATTAACTGAGTTATATTGCTACAGCCATGCTTTATAAATTTTTCAATTTGCCAACCTTTGAATATACCGATACTATGAACAAGTTTTTCTGAACACTGGGATTGAAAGTTAGGTTGGTGTAGAACTTGCAGTATTGTAATGGATTATTTTTTAGTACAATACCCTATAAAATATGAATAAAGCCGGTTGAATGATTGATAAGGAATTCTTCCTGGCCGTTGTTCTGATTTATTTAAAAAAGGCCTGTTATTACAAAAGAAAAAATCTTAAATTAGCTCCGAAAATTAACCAAAACCTCACCAATGCCTTCCGCTATGATTAGCATCTCAAAAATGAAAACAGGACACGCATATAAGGTGGATATATACACACTTGGGCGGGTATTTGCTAATTACCCGGCAAAATGAAGAAAAAACCTACATCATAAATTTGCCATAAAAAAATCATAGCATACTAACCAATTAATTCATTGACCTATGAAAAAAAGAGCTTTACACACAAACTTAATGATAACATTGATTACTGATCATTTCCCGTACCTGCCAAACTTAATAATTTGTTTTTTAGTATTCGCTAGTTCTTTGTTTACTCAATTTGGTTTTTCGCAACAAATTGAAACTATTCATTATACAGATAATCAAATCATTTCTGGATTTAAAGGTGGTTTGGATGCAGAAAATCAGCATAAGGATGATATTGTTAGAATTATAGTGGAGTTCAATTCTATTCCTATAGCCGGATTTTTGCATGAAGATAAGCTTATTGCTGAGCAAGAAAACCTCAGACTTCAAGAACTTCATAAACAGTTTAAAAATGATTTGAATAGTATAGCAGGCTCAAACATTAATTCTGATCCCCCTGAAATCAATTATACCTATTCTAAAGTTTTTGCTGGGGCTGCAATTTCAACAAATGAAGTATTGATTGAAGCCATTAGCCAACTATCCTATGTTAAGAAAATTCACAATGATGATGAATATAAACTTGATCTTTATGAAAGTGTGCAAATTATTGAAGCTGATCAAGTTTGGGCTGATTATGGTATTTATGGTGACAGTATTGTTGTTGGAATATTGGATTCTGGTATTGATTATATGCACCCAGCTTTGGGAGGAGGAATTGGTGAAGGAAATAAAGTTCTAGGTGGGTTTAATTTTTATGATTGGAATGATAATGTTATGGATGTAATTGGTCATGGTACACATGTGGCTGGAATTGTTGCTGCAAATGGATCAGATATAAAAGGGGTTGCACCGCACGCATTACTCTATGCGTTAAAAGTAACCAATACTTATGGTTCTACCTATGCTTCAATTATTGTTGCAGCTGTTGAAGCAAGTGTTGATCCAAATAATGACGGAGATTACTCTGACAGACTTGATGTTGTAAATATAAGTTTGGGAAAAAGGAATGGATCTCCAAGTGATTGGGAATGTGAAGCAATTGAAAACGCAACAAGTATCGGCGTTACTTTTTGTATTTCAGCAGGTAATTTTGGTGAAGAAGGAACCCTATCAATTAGCACCCCTGGTACTGCTCTTTCTGCCATAACAGTTGGAGCATCTGATAAAAATGATTTACGAGCAACTTTTAGTTCTATTGGTCCTAATAATGAGGTTTTTAGTATTAAACCCGATTTGCTGGCTCCTGGTGTAGATATTTACTCCACATTTTTAGAAAATTCCTATACACACCTAAGCGGAACATCGATGGCTGCACCACATGTTGCGGGTGTTTGTGCTTTGTTAAAGCAATTGCATCCTGAATGGAATCCAAGTCAATTGAAATCTGCATTATTAATGTCAGCAGAAGACATTGGAGATGAAATTTTAAAGCAAGGGGCTGGTAGATTAAATGCACTTAAAGCACTAGATTTAAATTTAATGATCGAACCAGCACAATTAAATTTTGGAATAATTGACCCTGTTATACCAATATATACCCTAATTGACACCCTGAAATTTACAAATATTTCAGATGCTGAGCAAATTATAACAATTTGTGATAACAACTTTATGGAAGGTATTCAGGTAACCTCATTAGTAAATGATGTACAGATATTACCCGGAGATTCAGTTTTCATTCCTTTTGAATTGAGTGTAAACAATGAAATTGTAAATTATCCTGATTCTGCTGAGATTGCATATTCTGAAATAATAAATCTTTCCGTCAATGAAGATACACTTATGATTCCGTGGTCATTTACCAAGGCAAGAAGGCTACACTTGGTTATTGATGGCTCTTTTAAATATAATATATTTAATGAGTATAATTATTATAGCAATAATATATTTTATTTGTATAATATTGTAAAAGAATATGATTTCATTTCATATACTGATACGTTAAATTTCGTTGCACATAGGTATTGGTCTTCAAATGATGTGTACACAAAAACTTTAAACTGTACGGGAAACGATACTGTCTATATTATCCATGACAGTCTGTTTCAAAGAGAGGTAATGTTTTCCGATGAAGCAGGGATGCCTCAAGATTATAGTCCATTTTATGTTTACCAATTTAAAAAGAACTATCCCAAAATCTCTTATAATTTTAGCTTTACAGCTGAAGATTATCCTGACAGCAGGTTCTATACTTGCCAAGAACTATCAGATGAAATAAATTCAAAACTAGGAATTTTTAAAATAAATGAAGATAGTAGCAAAGTTTATTGTGGAAGCATTGATTTAAATACAACAGACCTAAATAATGTGATACCAAATGAAGAAGTTGAGTATACAAAATTAAAAATTGCAACATTTCAAGATAATGACCGACCAATCCGTTTCAAACTTTGGCATAATTTCGCTAATTATTTGGTTAGCAGTAGTGATGAGTCTTTTATTTTTTATGCGCCATGGGAGAGTGATGTTTATGTTATGGACGGTGAGGCACCAAATCTAATTACTGCATTTACATATTTTTCAGGAAATGGGTTGTTGGAGTCTTCTCCTTTTCAACGAAATTCGAATGGCATACAATTATATTATTTTGATAATAACATATTAGATTATGCAATGGTTAGACATAGGCGCCACGATCTTTTGAACCCATCAATGGCTGTTTATGAAGATAATGAAACACTATTTTTGAATGATTGGCCAGTTTATGGTGATACACATTTTTATAATGGTTTATTTGAAAACAATAATATATATTTCGGAACAAAATACTATCTTAATAATGAACTTCAATTATCTTACATTTATGATAATTATGAGAATTTAGTTTTAAATAGCGAAGGCGAAGAAGTTTTTTCTGACGATTATCCTTTTGTATCGACGGATTTACCTGATGATAAATATACTTACATATCTAATTATACCTATGATGGTTTTGGCGATTCAGCTTCTTTCTACCAGTTATCTTCGGTTATTGATTTGACTGATGAATCGCAAATAGACATTCCTTACAAATCAGATAATAACCCACCAACATTGACCTCTTTGCAGCTTAGAAATGAAGCGAATAGACCTGCAAGTCATTTACACAGAAAAAGTTCAGGAAAATTGAGGTTTTCTGTTGCTGATTTTCAACCATTTTATAAAGATGGAGATTCAACAAACATTGATATTAGTTATCATCCAATAAATAATGATTCAATTTCAGTATTTGTAAAAGAACTAGAAAGTGCTGAATGGGTTCAAACTAGTTTTGTATTTTTACTGGAAGATTCGTTGATTGGAAAATATTTTGAGGTTGATCTGTCGCCATTTCTTGAACAAGTTAAAGAGATTAGTTTTAAGTTAGAATTCTCTGACCTTAAGGGGCAAAGAACAAGACATGTTTTTGAGCCACTATTTAAAGTTTCCGAATGTATCCCATTAGATGATTCACTCAATGTTTTGATGAATGACACCTTGTTTTTATCGGTAAATGAATCGTTGCTGGCAAACGATGGTTTTCCTGATGAATGGATGTATGATATTGATATAGTAATTGAGGACAGTACACTCAATGGCATACTAATGCCCAATGCTGAAGGGAGCTTTATTTACATTCCAAACCCAGGTTATTTTGGGTATGATAGTTTTAGTTACCGATTAAAATATGAAAGTATTCTTAGTCCAAAGGCTAATGTTAGCATTACAGTAGACCACACAACATCGGTATTTGATGAAAATCTTAATGGCATCACGGAATACTCATGCTATCCTAATCCATTTAAAGATAAAGTATACTTTGAAATTAGGAATAATGGAATTAAACAAGTTTTAATTTACAATTCTGTTGGAATCTTAGTTGCCGAACTTGAGCCTGTTACCAAAGACAACCTAAAGTATCATTATGTTTGGGATGGCACAAACAATAATAGAGTAATGCTGCCCAATGGAGTATTTTACTGTACAATAACAGGTGATAACGGTAAGCAGGAATCTTTTAAGATTATTAAAATACCTTAAATCCACACGAAAGGTTCTTTCAAATGGTAAATTTGATTTTTCGATAGAAGCCTATTATTTTTGAAGGAATACGAACTAAAAACAGCGACTATCTGAAATGAAGTTTATTTTATGATGGCTCTTTTCTCAAGAAAGATACAGATTGAAATGGGAAATGAATCAGGCTAATAATCAATAAATTAGTTTTACGTTAGTCAGAATTAGCTTTAGTAGCAAAAATACTATACAAATGGAAAACGAAGTTAAAGATGAAAACAAATTAAGCGTTAGACATGTTATACTTTTATTTATAGCTGGTAACTTCCTGATAATTGGAATTGTTTTGGGATTTACAAATTTAAATGTAATTGGATTAAAAGAAGAAAATCACGGTTATGTTAGTGCCCTTTTCTCAATATCAGGAGTTATCTTATATTTTACAGCTCTTTTATATCAGATAAAACAGTACAAATTACAAGTAATTGAGCTTAGAAAATCTATCGAAGCTCAAACTAAATCTAGCTTTGAATTAGAGGAGCAACGAAAAATTCTTGAAGAGCAAAAGGGGGTACTGATTAAACAAAATGCATCCGCACAAATAATAAATGCCATTGACAGTTTTAATCAATTTAAATCAAGAAACGGGGTTTACGAGCTAATTGAGAAATTTCTAAAGGGCTATACTCAAAAATGCACAAATGACTGGATAACAATTGAACGTAACTATTCAGAAGATAACGAAGCAGGTTATAAGAAATATGCTTTGCTCCTTGCAAATAATTTTGAAAAAGAACTGTCAGAATTTGATAACGCATCAATAATTAGAAAGTATGTTCAATTCGGTTATAATACTCTCTATCTCATTGACAAACATAATCCAATCTTAAACGACAGACACTATTCTTCATTATTCCATTGCCAACAAAATGGACCAGAAATGCTTATATTATATATTTCAAATATTGCCTCAAGGATGCCAATTTATTCAAATTTAGAATGGGGATTTTACGAGACAAAAGAAATAATAGAAATAATTTTTAGAGAGTCAATTATAGACACTGAAAAGACTTTTAATTTGCTCCAATTGACAAAAGCTTTTAATGAAATAAAACAAAATGATTAATAACTACCGCTAATAACAAATTGCAAATTGCATTGCGGGTGCAGTGTGGTGCGTTGTCTCTGCTTCTTTCTTGCCCGTCATGTCCTAACGGACACTGACGCTCTTCGAAATCCGCAACGACAACATGTACCAACCATTGTTACAGGGCATTTAAAATCAAAACTAACACATTAAAAATACATGCTTTACGATAGAGACTTCAACATTTTGACTTCGGAAGAATCAGAAAAAATTAGAAAAGCTGAATCATTTAAAGCCCGGACTGCTATTTTAAAAAATGGTTGGACTCCTGAAAACTTTCTTAAATACCGTGAACTTCTTCCTGAAGCAGCTGAATTTTACAATTCACTTTTTCCTAACAATCTATTGCATCCAGACACAATAAAGAATAAAGAATTAAACAAAAAAATCCGACAGCATTTTGAAACATTGTTAGACTCAAAAATAACGGAACGAGAAATATTGAATTTCATAAACAATAATAAATACTACAATATTATTGGTTCCATTTTTCAAAAATATTTGTTTGGACATCACCAAGCGTTTCTGTTTAAAGAATTTGAACTCACTTCAACCTACAAAGCTGACTATTTATTAATCGGCAGAGGTTCCGGAGGTTATGGTTTTGTATTCATTGAGCTAGAGAATCCTTATGGTCAAATAACTATAAAGAATGGTGAGTTCGGTAATACATTTAGAAAAGGAATAAAACAAGTAGAAGAATGGGATTCTTGGTTGGAAGCTAATTATTCAAGTTTAAGATTAATTTTTGATAAATATAAAAATCCAAAAATGGATTTGACAAAAGAGTTTTATTCATTGGATAAATCTAGACTTAATTATGTGGTAATTGCAGGAAGAAGAACGGATTTTAATGAAAAAACCTACCAGTTAAAAAGAAAATACCTAAATCGAAATAATATCAACATAATGCATTACGACAATTTATTAGACTATTTTAATGACTTGAGTAAGCAAAATAATTACTGAAAATCACTAAATCAATAGACATGAGAAAAATATTAATAAATGACTGTTTTGAAGAATTCGAACAAAAAATTGAGCATTTAAAAACTCCTAATTTAAGAGCAGATTCATTGCTTAAATTATTTCAAATTGAACAAAGTAATTTAAGTGATATAAATTTGATAAAAGGAGCTAAACTTGGTCTTAATGAAATGTTTGAGGAAATTAATAAAGTTGATAAGTCATTAGAAATAAGAATGGCTATTGAAATATTAAGCCATTATTTAAAAAGCAATTCATTTAATTTATTATCAGCTCCAATTCATGGAACGGACAAAGAAATTGTTGAAAGATTTGAAACTATTAACAAAAAGATTGAAGATTTAGTTGGAAAGTATGATAGAGAGTCAGCTACATTTCAGGAATAAAATCTTTATCCATGAAGAAAAAAAAACGACCTGTAAAACAATACATATTGCAGGGCGGAATTCGGTGGTACACCAACTGGTGATTCTAGCATCACAGTTCCGTGTCCTTCGGACAGGAATGCTCTTCGAAATCCACATCGACAACAGGTACCAACCATTAACGGCAATTCTAACAAACGACACAGACAAACAATGACTGACAAAGAACTTTTAGAAAAAGGATATTTTGCAAAGGAACTTCCACCACCTTTTCAGACAAAAATGTTTGCTGACAAGTTAGCAACCATAAAAACAGAATGGAAAGTAATTACTGCTGCAATAGACAAAGCGCCTAAACCAGACAAAGAGGTTTTTAAAGAAAAGTTTTGGGAATCAAAATGGGTTGTTCATTCCATTCCAAAAGTTGGATTTTCTAGACGACTTCTTGGGATTCCAAACCCATTTCATCAATCTATATTGAGTAAATCAATAGCAGACCGATGGACTGAAATTGACGCGATATTTAATAAATCAACTATAACAAATAGTAAACCTGTTAAGGACACTACTGGAAAAAGAGCCTTAAAGTCTATTAACTCGTTTGGAGAATTTAGAAAGGAATGTTTGATTAACTCATTTGACAAATTATTTGAAGTTAAAACAGATGTTTCGCGATATTACGGAACAATTTATACTCATATAATTCCTTGGATAATTCATACGAAGACAATTGCGAAATCAAAACGCAAGGACACAACCCTTTTAGGCAATCTTTTGGATAAAAATTTGAGAGAGGGTAATTCAGGTCAAACCTTGGGTATTCCAATTGGACCAGATACATCTTTGGTAATTGCGGAAATAATTGGTTGCACACTTGATGAAATGGTTCAGATGAAATTCAAAACTTCGATAAAAGGATTTCGTTACATTGACGACTATTATATCTACTGTGAAAACCAAGCAGATGCAGATAAAGTTTTTAAGTTTATCCAAAGCATTTTTACAGAATACCAACTTGACATAAATGAAGAAAAAACAAAAATTTCAAAAACTCCATTTCCGTTTGAAACAGATTGGTCAATTGAATTAGGAACTTTTACATTTAGAAAACATCCTCAATCTCAACAAACTGACATCGAGCGATTTGTGAGTTTGGCTTTCAAAAATGCGAAGAACAATCCGAAAGATTCTGTTCTTAATTTTGCAATTTCAATCCTAAAAAACATTTCACTCTATGACGAGAGTTGGAAATTATATCAATCGCTTATTCTAAAAATAGCATTGACAGAACCCGTTACTATTCCAGTTGTTACCCAAATTCTTGTATCTCACAGACCAAAAGTCGAAAAACATAAAGTTAAAAGTGTCGTTGAAAATATTATCAAAGAACATACTCTCAAAGGACATCATTTTGAAGTTGCTTGGGCATTATGGCTTTGCAAAGAGTTTGAAATAAAACTTCCTGATAAAATTGCCGACTTAGTTTTTAACTCAAATGATGTTATTTCAATACTAATTGCACTTGACCTTAGAAAAAGTGGATTTATAAACTCAGCCGTTTCTACTTCGCATATTGAGGTTGACTTGACAACAGAATCTCTAATGGATGAAAAATGGTTGTTGACCTATGAAGCCATTACTCAAGGCTGGGTTTCAACTCCGAAAATTAAAACAATAAAAGATAATGAATATTTTGATTTATTGCATAAACATAAAGTTCAGTTTTATGACAAGAGTAAAACAGTAACTCCTTTCAAGCTGACAAGTCCAAATATTGTTGTATCAAAACAGACAACAACGATAGACTTAGAATACGAATCACCAAAACAAGGAAAGAATATAGCAATTATTGCAACAGGAAGCGCTGGTGAATACTAGAAAAGACAGGAGCACAGCAGATAACAGCAGATTGGCATAAGTGGTGGTTCAGTGCTCCTTAGACACAATCGTTGTTAATCAAATTTTGCTACTCCCCATCAACATTTGTGTTAAAAATCACCGCCCTCGCCAAGCCACAAAATGTTGATTAAATAACATCCCCATTAAGTTAAAAATGAAAGACATAAACCAAGATTTTAGATATTTAAGAAAAAACTTTAGAAAATTTGGGAAAGTAATTGCAGAGGATGTATTTAAAAGAGTTCATCCTGCAACTCCCAAAAATACAAAAGAGATTTGTGTATTCTGCAATTCTATATCAGGATTAACAAGAGAGCATGTTTTGCCTCAATGGCTTTTTGAAAACAATACAAATATTTGTAAGCCTTCGGCCAAAG